>LNFM01000334.1_pt1 | contig 120089 bp, 95 predicted proteins | sample 596031 | NCBI WGS metagenome assembly LNFM01 (sample SAMN04254537, study PRJNA301005) | activated carbon metagenome | isolation source: dual media filters at the Ann Arbor, Michigan drinking water treatment plant | place: USA: Ann Arbor | reverse complement strand
GACCGACACCAACGCCGACACCGGGGACACCAACGACGACTCGAGCGATGGCGGCAACACCACCTCCTCGATCGACTACCCGCCCGAGTGCGACGACATCCCGCCGCCGGGCGAGCCGATCGACGCCGGCCACTTCTTCGACAACATCCAGGTCGGGCCAAACCTGTTCGGGCCCGACGATCTGGCGCCCGACGGGCAGGGCGGCTTCGTTTCCCGCAGCGCCGATGTCCTCTTGCGGCTCGACGTGACCGACCCGGACAACTTCACCGTCGCACCGCTGGCGGCCGGGACCACGTTCGACACCGCCACCATCGGCCTGCGCTACCGCACCAACGGCGACCTCCTGATGATGATGCGCGAGGCGCCGATGCGGCTGCAGGCGATGCACCCCGACGGCACGGTCGACACCCTACAGATCGGCTTCATGCTGGCGACGCGCATCTTCATCGACGAAGACGACATCGCGTGGCTGACCGATTTTGCCGCCGGTCGCGTCCACCGCTACGACCCCGTCGCGGACGAAATCAGCACGATCGGCATGGTCGATCGCGCCAACGGCATCGTCTACGACCCGCTGCGGCAGATGCTGTTCGTCACCAGCTACGGCGACCCATCGTCGCTGTGGCGGATCGCGATCTCGGCGACCGGCGACCCGGTGGGCAACCCGGTGATGGTCACGGGCACCGAGGGCTACTCCGACGGCCTCATCATGGACGTCTGCGGCAACCTCTACATGGTCGATCAGGGCGGCGTCTCGGGGCTCGGCGCGACCAGCCGCCTCGATCGCGTGATCATGGACGACGACGGCGAGCTGCAGGACATCGAGGAGATCTTCGGCAACCTCGAGATCGAGCTGGCGTCGATCGTGTTCGGGTACGGCGAGGCCTACGGTGATCTCCAGACCTCGGTGTTCCTCGTCGGCCTGCAGGGGAACGTGGTCCACGTCGACGTGCACGTGCACGGCGCGCCTGCGGTCGTGCTCGACGCGCCGCCCGGTTGATCCCTCGGTGAGCGCATGCGCCCGATCCGACGGTGAATCGGATGAACGACGCGCAAGTTCGCTGAAGAACCCGATGACGTCCGCGAGTGGGCGCTCCAGCACGGGGTCTCGCTGGGCGAACGCCGATGTGACGGCGATCGAGGCGGAGTACACTCGCGAGCGTCGCGGTCGCGGATGGAACAGGGAGCACAGGACGTGTGGGTCCTCTTGGTCGAGGATTCCGAGACGGATGCGAAGCTGCTCGTGCGCGAGCTGCAGGCGTGCGGACTCGCGCCGCACTGCGAGCGGGTCGAGACCGCAGTCGCGCTGCGCGGCGCCCTGGCAGAGCGCGAGTGGAGCCTCGTGATCTCGGACTCGAGCATGCCCGGCTTCGACGCGATTGCAGCGCTCGGCGTGACCCAGGAACTCCGGCCGGGAACCCCGTTCATCGTGGTCTCGGGCTCGATGCGCGAGGAGACCGCCGTCGCCGCGCTGCGCTCGGGTGCGGCCGACTTCATCACCAAGGACAACCTCCATCGCCTCGGCGCCGCAGTGACGCGCGAGCTCTCGCGGACGTCGAAGGCAGAGCCCTCGACGGCGTTGCTGGAGGTGGTCGATCGCCGACTCGCGCAGGCGGAGCTGTGCGGCGGTGAGCGCTGCGTCGTCGAGATCCGCGTCGCCCGGGCGCTCCTGGCCCAGGCGCTCTCCGACGCCAGCGCCCCGATCCCATCGAGTCCGGCGCGCGATCCTGCGGCCGCCCGAGCCGACGCGCCACGGCCCGCCCCCGCGGCGCGCAGCTCCAACATCACCGCGCGACAGATGGGCGTGCTCGAGTTGATCGCGCGCGGCCATTCGACCCGTGAGATCGCCGAGCGCCTCGAGCTGAGCGTGAAGACGGTCGAGAGCCACCGTGCGCAGCTCCTGCTGCGCCTCGGGGTGCGGGGCGTCGCCGGCCTGGTGCGCCACGCGATCCGCATCGGACTCGTCGGCGTCGACGACTGAAACTTCCGCTCGGGGTTTCCCCGATTGTTGGAAGGAGTGCGCTGCGGTACGCCGGTTGGCTGGATGCTGGACGCATCGGTACTCGATCTGTTTGCCGATGCTCTCGTCGTGGTCGACGCGGTGGACGGTCGCGTCGTCGCGTGGAACCGCGGCGCCGAGCAACTGCTCGGCCACACCGCCGCCGAGGCGATCGGGCGCCCGTGGGCGGAGCTCGTCTGCCCCGCGGCGCAGGCACAGGCGCAGTGGGCGACGCTGTGCTCGGTCGCCGACGGCGAGTCCGGGTTCGAGGCGCGACGGCGGCACCGCGATGGTCGCGAGGTCGCGGTCGCGGTGACGGTGCGGGCGATCCGCGACGCCTCTGGTCGCGTCTCGCAGTACGGTCTCGTCGAGCGCGCGCTGTCGGTGGTGTCCACGCCGTCTGGCCCCACGTCGATCGAGGCGCGCTTCGCCGACTTCCTCGAGGTCGCCCCCGACGCGATCGTGATCGTCGATTCGCAGGGGACCATCGTCAGCGTCAACGCCCAGGCCGAGCGCATGTTCGGGTACGATCGCAGCGAGCTCCACGGACAGCCCATCGAGTGCCTCGTGCCGAGCCGGGATCGCGCGCGTCACGTCGATCACCGCGGGGGCTTCTTCGCCGATCCTCGGACCCGCGAGATGGGATCGGGCCTGGCGCTGCACGCCGTGCGCAAGGACGGCTCCGAGTTTCCCGTCGAGATCAGCCTCGGTCCGCTCGAGACCGGCGGTCGTCGCCTCGTGGCCAGCGCCATCCGCGACGTGACCGCGCGACGCGAGACCGACCACGCCCTCAAGCTCGCGTACAAGGAACTCGAGGCGTTCAGCTACTCCGTGGCCCACGACCTGCGGGCGCCGCTGCGGGGCCTCAGCGGCTTCTCGCAGGTGCTGCTGTCCGAGTACCACGACAAGCTCGGCGAGGACGGGCTGGATTGCCTCAGCGAGATCCGCAGCAACGCCCTGCGGATGGGCGAGCTGATCGACGCGTTGCTGTCGCTGTCGCGGGTCTCCCGGAGCGAGCTGCGTCGCGAGCCGATCGATCTCGGTGCGATCGCGCGGACGATCGCGCGGCGCCTCGCGACCCAGGAGCCCGGGCGCGAGGTCGAGATCGTGATCGCCGAGGGGCTGTGGGTGTCGGCGGATCCGACCCTCGCCCGGGCGCTGCTCGAGAACCTCTTCGACAACGCGTGGAAGTTCACGCGGGGCGTGGCGACCCCCCGCGTCGAGGTCGGTCGCACGACCCGCGACGGCGCGCCCGCGTACTTCGTGCAGGACAACGGCGCCGGCTTCGATCTCGCCCACGCCGCGCGCCTGTTCACCCCGTTCGCGCGGCTGCACACCGAGCGCGAGTTCCCCGGAACGGGCATCGGGCTGGCGACGGTGCAGCGCATCGTGCAGCGCCACGGCGGCGTCGCGTGGGCGCAGAGCGAGCCCGGACGCGGCGCCAGGTTCCTGTTCACCCTGCCTGGCGATCTCCGAGGAGGCCCGCGATGACCAAGGTCGTGCTGCTGATCGAGGACAACCCAAGCGACGAGAAGCTCACGTTGCGTGCGCTCGCCAAGGGCAACTTCAGCAACGAGGTCGTCGTCGCCCGCGACGGCGTCGAGGCGCTCGACTATCTGTTCGGCCTCGGACCCCACGCCGGTCGCGATGTCCTCGACCTGCCGACGCTGGTGCTGCTCGACCTGAAGCTGCCGCGGATCGAGGGGCTCGAGGTGCTCCGCCGCATCCGCGCCGACGATCGCACGCGCCTGCTGCCGGTCGTGATCCTGACCAGCTCGACGCTCGATGAGGACCTCGACGCCGGCTACTCGTTGGGCGCGAACGCCTACGTGCGCAAGCCGGTGGACTTCGCGGCGTTCGTCGAGGCGGCCCGGACGCTCGGGCTGTTCTGGCTGCTCGTCAACGAGGCGCCGCCCCGCGGCCGGGGGACGGGACCGTGACCGCGCCGCTGCGCGTGCTGCTGGTCGAGGACTGCGAGACAGACGCCAAGCTCACCCTTCGCGAGCTGCGACGCGGCGGCCGCGAGGTGGTGTTCGTGCGGGTCGAGACCCCGGAGGCGATGCGCGAGGCGCTGCGATCGCGGCAGTGGGACCTCGTGATCAGTGACTGGTCGCTGCCGCATTTCAGCGGCCCCGAGGCGCTCGAGACCCTCAAGGCGGCCGAGCTCGACATCCCGTTCGTGCTCGTGTCCGGCACGATCGGCGAGGAGACGGCGGCCGAGGCCATGCGGGCGGGGGCCCACGACTTCGTGCTGAAGGACCGGCTCGCGCGCCTCGGTCCCGCCGTCGAGCGTGAGCTCCGCGAGGCCGAGGACCGGGCGTCGCGGCGCGCGGCGGAGGCGGCGTTGCGACGCAGTGAGGCCCGCTTCGCGCGCCTGTTCGATTCGGGGTTGATCGGCGTCGTGGTCGCGGATCTCGACGGCCGGGTCGAGGACGGCAACGACGCCTACCTGTCGATGATCGGGTACTCGCGGCAGGACGTGCAGGCGGGGCGCGTACGCTGGACCTCGATCGCGCCGCCATCGATGTCGGTGGTCGACGGTCGACACGGCATCGAGCTGCTCACCAACGGCAAGCTGCCGCCGCTCGAGCTCGAGCTGACGCGCAAGGACGGATCGACGATCGCCGCGCTGTGCGGTGTCGCGATGCTCGACGACGCCAAGGTCGTCGCGTTCGTGGTCGACCTCACCGAGCGCAAGCAGGCCGAGGCGGCCCTGCTGCGCAGTGAGATGGAGCTGCGCCACGCCCAGAAGATGGAGGCGGTCGGTCGGCTCGCCGGTGGCATCGCCCACGACTTCAACAACCTGCTGTCGGTGATGCTCGCCTGCTCGGAGCTCGGGCTGCTCGACCTCGAGGAGAGCCACCCCGTGGGTCAGCAGCTGGTGGAGATCCGCGCCGCCGCGCAGCGGGCCGCCGTGCTCACGCGCCAGCTCCTGGCCTTCAGCCGGCGGCAGATCCTCCAGCCCCGCCCGGTCGATCTCGACGAGGTCGTCCGCGGCACCGAACAGCTCCTGCGCCGGCTCATCGGCGAGGACATCGAGCTCGAGCTGCGGCTCGCCGGCGATCTCCCGGCGGTGCGGCTCGACGCGGGGCAGATCGGCCAGGTCATCATGAACCTCGCCGTGAACTCGCGGGACGCGATGCCCCAGGGCGGCACGCTCGTGCTCGAGACCGGCACGGTCGAGCTCGACGAGGCCTACGCGCGGCTGCACCCGCGGACGTCGCCCGGCACCTACGTCATGCTCGGGGTCGCCGACACCGGCTGCGGCATGGATGCGGCGACGCGAGAGCACGCGTTCGAGCCCTTCTACACCACCAAGCCGATCGATCGCGGCACGGGCCTCGGGCTCTCGACCGTGCTCGGCATCGTCGAGCAGAGCGGCGGATCGATCGTGCTCGAGAGCGAGCCGGATCGCGGCACCCGCTTCCGGATGTACTTCCGGCCGCTGCCACCCGAGCCGACCCACCCGGCGTCGCAGGATGCCGCGGCCGTCGGCGCGATGCCGCGGGGCACCGAGACGATCCTGTTGGTCGAGGACGACGACGCGGTGCGGGCGATGATCCGCAACGTGCTCACCCGCCTCGGCTACACCGTGCTCGCGGCGGCCCACGGCGAGGAGGCGCTGTATCTCTTCGACGGGAACGCCGCCTCGATCGGCCTCTTGCTCGCCGACGTGGTCATGCCGCGCATGAGCGGGCGCGAGCTCGCCGAGCGCCTGCGGGTCAGGCGACCGACGATCCGCGTGCTGTACATCTCCGGGTACAACGACGACGCGGTGCTACGCCACGGCCTGCTCGCCAACGAGGTCGCGCTGCTGTTGAAGCCGTTCACGCCCCATGCGCTCGCCGCGAAGGTGCGCGAGGTGCTGGACGCCACCGCGCCGGCGGGGTGACGTCCCGGCGGGGCGACCGGTCTACAGCACGTCGTAGCCGCGCCAGCTGAGGCCCGGCCCGTCGTTCACGAAGAACAGCCCCTGGGCGAAGCTGTAGCTGAAGTAAGAGTCGAACGAGACGCCTGCGCCGCTCAGCGTCGTCGTTGCCACACGGTTACCGTCGGCGTCCCACGCCGAGAGTGTGCCGTTGAAGTACGTGAGGTAGTAGCCGCAGGCGGCCGCGACGCCGCGGTCCTGCGGATAGGCGTTCTCGCCGACGAGGTCGACCCCCCAGCCCGACAGCGCCACGCTGCCGATCGAGGCGCCGGCCGCGTCCCAGCGCGAGACAGTGCCCGCGATGTGGGCGACGAACTCCTCGTTGGCCTCGTCCCAGACCACCGCGGACTGATCGTCGAGCACGCCGCCGACGAGCGTGACGTCGTTCGCGTAGACGCCCGGTGCGTTCTGCACCGTGATCTGCGGGCTGCCGTACGCGCGCAGGAACAGCGGCCCGACGCTGTCACCCTTGGTGAAGACGCTGCGGAGGTCGAGGTTCGGCTGGTAGTAGGCCAACAGCGCGCCGTTCAGGTCGTGCGACGCGAGCCGGTCGCCGTCGGGCCCGCCGCCGCCGGTGCTCCAGTAGTTGGCGCCGTCGAAGGCGATCGTCATGCGCGTGCCGTTCAGCAGCGGTGCGTCGGGGAAGGTGACGACGGCGTCGAAGGACGGCGCGGCGAACGGCGTCGCGCAGTCGCTGCCCGTGGTGATGGCGACGCACCATTGTTCGAGCGTGCCGCCGTTGCCGGCGACCTGGTCGACGACGCTCAGCTCCCACGTGCCGTTGCCGGGCCCGACGGTGCCGACGTAGGCCTCGAGATCGCCGAGCGGCAGGACGGCGCCGGAGATCGTCGGCGTCGCGCCACAGGCCGGCGGGTTCGCGGCGTCCTGGTCGAAGGTCGCATCGATGTCGTCGTTGGCGCCGCACTGGTCGTCGGCAAGGGACACCGAGAGGTCGGTGTCGACATGGCGCACGTCGAGGTCGAGGTCGCCGACGGCGGTGTGCGTCGCTTCGACGATGACGTCGAGGTCGATCACCGCGCCGGCGAGGCCGGCCACAGGGATCGTGCTCTGGGTGAGGGCGCCCGCGCCGGGGCCGATCGCGGCCGCGGGGGCGGTGCAGAAGGTGTGGAGGCCGAGGCAGCTGACGTCGTCGAGGGTGCACTCCGCGGTGCACGTGGGCTGACCGCCGTCGAAGCCGAGGCCGGCGCACGTGACTCCGCCGAAGTCGTTGCCGTCGCAGGCCTCGCCGGGATCCTGGTCGCCGTTGCCGCAGCCGGTGCACTCGGCGACGTCGAAGGTGCAGTTCGCGTTGCAGCCGAGGACACCGCCGTCGGCGCCCAGCGACACGCAGTTCTCGCCGCCGAGGTCGTTGCCATCGCAGACCTCGTCACCGTTGATGATGCCGTCGCCACAGACGAAGCAGCCCGTGGTGTCGAAGGCGGAGCAGTCGGCGGCGCAGGTCAGCGCGCCGCTGTCGAAGCCCTGGGAGAGGCAGTCCTCGCCGTCGAGATCGATGCCGTCGCAGACCTCGGGTCCAGCGCGCAGGTCGTCACCGCAGGTGTAGTTCTCGCAGCCGGTGACGTCGAACGTGCAGTCGGCGTTGCAGTCGAGGTTGCCGCCCTCGAAGCCCTGGGTGATGCATGTGGCGCCGTCGAGGTCGTCGGCCTCGCATTGTTCGTCGCCCTGGACGTCGCCGTCGCCGCAGGCGTAGTTGCAGCCGCTGGTGTCGAGGGTGCAGTCGGCGTTGCAGGCGAGGACGCCGTCGACGAAGTCCTCGGACGCGCAGTCGCGACCGTCGAGGTTGTCGCCGTCGCACAGCTCGCCGTCGTCGATGTCACCGTCGCCGCAGCCGTCGAAGCCCGGGCCCGAGGACGAGGAGGACGACGCGTCACCAGAACTCGACGAGTCGGGGTCGACCGTCGTCGCGTCGTCGGTCGTCGACGAGTCGGGGTCGATCGTCGTGGACCCGCCCGAGGACGATCCTTCGGACGTCCCGGTGCTGCTGGTGTCCTCGGTGACCGGGGTGCTGTCGCTCGGACAGCCGATCGCGAGGAGCGTGAGGCCGGCGGTCCCGGCGAGGCGTGCAGGGGCAGCGAGGAATCCAAGCGAGGCGCGGAGCATGACCGAGCGTCTACCGGGCCGTGGACGTCGCGCAAGGAGGGTACCCCCGCGGGCCCTGCGGCGCGCTCCCGCGCGTCCACGGGGCCGCTGGCCTGCCGGCCGCCGCGCTGGTAGGCTGCATCGGCGCTGGCGGATGGGTCTGCGCAGCGTTGGTGGATGGAAAGGTTGGGTGGGTGATGCGTACGGTCGACACAGGCGTGGTCGTGACGGGGTTTCTCTCGATGATCGCGGTGGCGTGGCCCACCGAGGCCGAGGCGTGCGGTGGCACGTTCTGCGATGGCGGTGGCGGCAATCCGATGTCGATGCCGGTCGATCAGACCGGCGAGAACATCTTCTTCGTCGTCGCCGATGGCGAGGTCGAGGCCCACATCCAGATCCAGTACGACGCGACCACCGAGGCCGCACAGTTCGCGTGGATCGTGCCGGTGATGGCGACGCCGACGTTCGAGGTCGGCTCGCAGCAGATGTTCGTGGCCCTCGGCAACGGCACGGTGCCGAGCTACGGCTGGGTCGGACAGAACGAGTTCTGCGGCGGCGACGACGGCTTCGGTGGCGACGGCTTCGACTCGTGCGAAGGCACGGGGGCGGACTCCGCGGGCGCGGGTGAGACGGGCGGCGGGGGCGGAGACGACGGCGGCACGTCGGGTGGCGGCACCGAGGTCGTGCTCTCCGACACGGTCGGCGCGTTCGAGGCCGTGGTCCTGCAGAGTACGACCGCGGCGGACCTCATGCAGTGGCTTGGGGACAACGGTTACTACGCCGATCCGAACGCCGAGCCGATCCTGCAGCAGTACATCGACGAGGGCGCCCAGTTCGCCGCGTTCCGCCTCGGGCAGAGCGCGGGCGTGGGCGAGATCCACCCGGTGGTCATCCGCTACCCCGGCGACGAGCCGTGCATCCCGATCCGCCTGACGCGGATCGCCGCGCAGGACGACATGGACATCCGCGCGTTCTTCCTCGGCGACGCGCGCGTGGTGCCGACCAACTATCGGCATGTCGAGCTGAACCCCGCCAAGCTCGACTGGTTGGGCCTGGGCGCCAACTACAAGGGCGTCGTGACGATGGCGGTCGACAGCCCGATGGCCGACGGCCGCGCGTTCGTCACCGAATACGCCGGTCCGTCGGCGATCGTCGATCCCACGGGCCTGTTCGACGCGGCGTGGAACGCCGACGCCTTCCTCGGCCTCGAGCCGGTGATGGTCCCCGACGTGCTGCGCGACCAGGGGCTGATGACGATCTGCGACGACTCGGTCTGCGCGTTCCCCCATCCGCTGATGCGCGGGCTGATGCTGTCGTTCTTGCCGCCGCCCGAGGGTGTGACCGAGGGCGCGTTCTGGGGCGATCTGGCGGGGTACGTCGACGAGATCGACCTCGAGGCGTGGGACGCCGCGGCGTTCTCGGCCGCGGTGCAGGAGCGCATCGTCGCCCCGGGCGCGCACGCAGCCGAGCTGCTCGCGACGTATCCCACGCTCACGCGTCTGTACACGACGCTGTCGCCGGCCGAGATGACGGAGGACCCGCTGTTCCACGCCAACGTCGAGCTGCCCGAGGTCGACAACACCTCGCGCATCGCGACGCTGTTCCAGCCGTGCTTCGGTCGGCCGGAGATGCAGCAGATCGGGGTCGGCAGCGCGGTCTCCCTCGACGCGTCGGGCGTGTGGCCCGACATCCTGCCGGAGGAGATGCCGTGGGCCCTGCGGATCGAGACCGTGCCGCCGGCCGGCGCGCCGATGGTGCTGGTCGACAACACCGCGCTCATCGATCAGCTCGTCACGCAGTGGAACAACCGGGTGGCGCTCGCGCCGAAGGCCGCGTGTGACGGCGGCGCCGATTCGTTCGGCGACGACAGCAGCGGTAGCGACGGCAGCGCTGGCGCTGGTGGTGCCGCCGACGCGCAGACCTCCGGCTGCGGCTGCCGCACCGACGGGCGGCAGGACTCCACCGCCGCCCTCGCGCTGTCGGTGCTCGCGTTCGGCGTCGGGCTCAGAAGCTCGAGACGCCGCCGTCGATCGGCAGATCCACGCCGGTGATGAACGACGCGTCGTCGCTGCCGAAGAACAGCACGGCGCGCGCGATCTCCTCGGGGCGGCCGATCCGCTTCATCGGGTTGCTGGCCTCCATCTGGGCCACGAACCCGTCGCGGCCGTCGCCGAGGCCGACCTTGTCGAAGATCGGGGTGTCGATCGGTCCGGGGCTGATGGCGTTCACCCGGATGCCGCGCGTCACGAGCTCGGCGCCGAACGACCGCGCGATCTGGCGCACCGCGGCCTTGGCCAGGGAGTAGACCGCGGTGCCGGGGAAGCCCTTGCTGGCGACGATCGACGCGTTGAGTACGACCGACGAGCCGCGGCCCAGTAGCGGCAGTGCCTTCTGGATGGTGAAGAATGCGCTCTTCGCGTTGAGATCCATGATCTGATCGTAGTGCGCCTCGTCGGCCTCCTCGATCGGTCGGAACGCCCCGCCGCCGGCGTTCACGAAGAGCAGGTCGATGCGGCCGTGACGGGTGCGGACCTCGGCGAACAGACGATCGAGGTCGTCGAGGCGGGTCGAGTCGGCCGCGATCACGTCGGCCTTGCCGCCGAGCTCGCTGCGCGCCGCCGCGAGGGTCCTGGGGTCACGGCCGGTGACGACGACGCGGGCGCCCTGGTCGATGGCGAGCTTCGCGGTCGCGAAGCCGATGCCCGTGGTGCCGCCGGTGATGACGATGATCTTGTTGGTGAGCTGCATGGTCGATCCTCCCCGAGGGGTGTATTGGACCGAACGTTCCAGAATCGGAGGTCGTTACGGAACGGTCGGTCAAAAATCGACCGCGATCGACCCGTCCGTTCGGGGAGGGCGCGCTCACGTCTTGGGGGCGGCGACGGTGCCCAACACGTGGTCGAGCGCGCTGCGCAACCACGGCTCGTCGACGCCGCCGCGCCCGAGAGACCGGGCGCCCCACATGATCGTGATCAGCATGCGGGCCGCGCCGCGGGGCGAGACGTCCTCGCGGATCTCCCCGCGCGACTGGCCGCGGCGCAGCAGCCCCGCCAACGCCTTCTCCAGCGCGACGACGTTGGTGTGCGCGAGCTCGCCGATCGCCGGGTCGTGGGGCCCGAGCTCGCCCACGGCCTGGACCAGCATGCAGCCGCGGGGACCGGAGCAGGTCGCGGTGGCCAGCCCGTGCAACACCCCGCGGAGGATCGTCACCGTGCTCGGCCCGGTATCGTTGAGCTTGGCGATCGTGCGGTCGGTCTGCGCGAGGTAGTGGTGCAGCGCCGCGAGGTACAGCGCGTGCTTGTCCCCGAAGGTGTCGTAGAGGCTCTGCTTCTGCACGCCCGTCGCCTCGACGATGTCGCGGATGCTGGTGCCCTCGAACCCGCGGGACCAGAACAGCTCGATCGCGCGGTCCAGCGCCGCCTCGCGATCGAACTCCTTGGGCCGGGACATGGGCTAGAGCTTGGCCGTCTGGGCGCGGCCGTCAAGGTCGGCCCGCCGACATCGACGCGGCGTCGTGGCGGAGCGCCCGGACGAGCGCCTTCTCGGCGCGCGAGGGGACCTTGTCGAGCACGCGCACGAGCGACACGCGGCTGGTGATCGCGCGTCGACGGGTGCCCACCACCACGAGCCTGCCCGCGTCGAGCTCGGCCGCGACGGTGTGCGACGGGACCACGCCCATGCCCATGCCGTGCCGGATCGCCGCGATCACGGCCTGGACGCTCTCGACGACGAGCGCCAGATCGAGGCGCGGGGGCAAGCGGCCGAAGTGGTGGCGGAACCAGCTGCGGATCGCCGGCGCCGCGGGCTGGTACTCGACGAAGCTCGCCGCGCCGATGCGGACCAGCGCGCGGCTGCCGGCGAGCACCCGGGCCTCGTAGGCGCGGGCGGCCACGAGGACGAGCTGCTCCTCGAGCACCTCGACGACCTCGAGGCCGCCTCGGTGCGCCGCGGGGGACGCCTCGAACACGTCGACGAACGCGAGGTCGAGGCGACCGTCGTCGAGGCGCGGCAGCAGTCGCGACGGCGGCCCGAGCACCAGCTCGAACGACACGCCGGGATGCGCGGCGCGGAAGGCCGCGAGCGTCGCAGGCAGGCGGTGCGCGCCGAACTCGACCGGCGCGCCGACGCGCAGCACCCCGGAGAGCTCGTGCTGGGCGCGGTGGATCTCGGCGAGGCCGCCCCCGAGCGCCTCGACGAAGGGCGCGACGACGCCGAACAGCCGCGTGCCCGCAGACGTGGGCACCAGCTTGCGGTGCCGTCGCACGAACAGCTGCGCCCCGAGCTCCTGCTCGAGCTTGGCGAGCGCCTGGCTCACCGCGGACTGCGTGACGTGGAGCTCGGCCGCCGCCGCGCTGGCGCTGCCGGCCCGGTGGACGTGGAAGAACAGCCGCAGCCGGTTGAAGTCCGGAAGCATTAGCCATGCTAATGCGAGTGACCAATTCGTTCAACGTGACGGGAGGACGGGCCGCGTCATCCTCGACGATGTGACCCCGACCACTCCCCCGTCCCCGTCCTCCTCCCTGTCCACCGGCGCCCACGACATCCGCTCGGCCGAGCTCGCGCCCGGCGGCCGCGATCGCATCGAGTGGGCCATGCGCGCGATGCCGGCCCTCGCGTCGATCCGCGAGCGCTTCGCCCGGGATCGGCCGCTCGCGGGCGCCCGCATCAGCGCGTGCATGCACGTCACCACCGAGACGGCGGCGCTGGTCCGCACGCTCGTGGCCGGCGGCGCCGAGGTCCGGCTGTGCGCGAGCAACCCGCTCAGCACGCAGGACGACGTGGCCGCCGCGCTCGCGGTCGACGACGGGATCGGCATGTTCGCGATCGCGGGCGAGGACCGCGACACCTACTACCGCCACCTGCGCCAGGCCCTCGAGCACCGGCCGCACGTGATCATGGACGACGGCGCGGACCTGACCACGCTCGTGCACACCACCGAGTCCGCGCTCGGGGCCGCGATCGTCGGCGGCACCGAGGAGACCACGACCGGCGTGGCGCGCCTGCGGGGCATGGCCGCCGACGGCGTGCTGCGCTTCGGCATGATCGCGGTCAACGACGCCGACACCAAGCACCTGTTCGACAACCGCTACGGCACGGGGCAGAGCACGATCGACGCGTTCATGCGCGCGACCAACCGCCTGCTGGCCGGCCGCGTCTTCGTCGTCTGCGGGTTCGGCTGGTGCGGCCGCGGCGTGGCCGCCCGCGCCGCGGGCATGGGCGCGCGCGTGATCGTCACCGAGATCGATCCGACCCGCGCGCTCGAGGCGGTGATGGAGGGCTACCAGGTGCTGCCGATGGCGAGCGCTGCCGCGATCGGCGACTTCTTCTGCACCGTGACCGGCAACCGCGACGTGATCCGCCGCGAGCACTTCGCGGCGATGAAGGACGGGGCCATCGTCGCCAACGCGGGGCACTTCGACGTCGAGCTCGATCTGCCGGCGCTCGCCGAGCTGTCGGTGTCGCGGCGCGAGCTGCGTCGATCCCTCGAGCAGTTCACGCTGGTCGACGGTCGCCGCATCCACGTGCTCGCCGAGGGCCGGCTCGTCAACCTCGGCGCCGCCGAGGGGCACCCGGCCGACGTCATGGATCTCTCGTTCGCGGCCCAGGCCCTCGCCGCCGAGCACGTGTTCGCCCGGGGGGAACCCCTGGCGCCCGGTGTCCACGCGCTGCCCAAGGCGCTCGACCAGCAGGTCGCGCGGCTCGAGCTGGACGCGATGGGGATCGAGATCGACGCGCTGACGCCGGCGCAGACGCGCTACCTTTGCAGCTGGCGCTCGGGCACCTGAGGCGGCCGGACGGCCGCACGGACGCGACTCCGGCACCGCGGACGTAACTTCGGCACCGCGATCCACCGCCCTATACTCGCCCGCGGTGCCCGACCCGACGCGATCCGCCGATCCCGCGCGTGCATCGATCCTCCGCGCGCGCGGGGTCACCAAGGTCTATCGACTCGGCGAGGTCGAGGTCCACGCCCTGCGCGGCGTCGATCTCGATCTGTTCGAAGGCGAGTTCGTGGTCCTGCTCGGTGCGTCGGGTTCGGGCAAGTCGACGCTGCTGAACATCTTGGGTGGGCTCGACCTGCCGACCGCCGGCATGGTCGGGTTCCGCGACCAGGATCTCACGCGCGCCGACGAGGGCGCGAGGACCCGCTATCGCCGCGAGAACGTCGGCTTCGTCTTCCAGTTCTACAACCTGATCCCGAGCCTCACCGCGCGGGAGAACGTCGCGCTGGTCACCGACATCGTGCGCGCGCCGATGAAGCCCGAGGACGCCCTCGGTCTGGTCGGGCTCGCGCACCGGCTCGATCACTTCCCCGCCCAGCTCTCGGGTGGCGAGCAGCAGCGGGTGGCGATCGCCCGCGCCATCGCCAAGCGGCCCAGCGTGCTGCTGTGCGACGAGCCCACCGGCGCCCTCGACATCGAGACCGGCCGCGTGGTCCTGGCCGCGCTCGAGCGGATCAACGACGAGCTCGGCACCACGACCGCGGTCATCACCCACAACGCGGCGATCTCGGCGATGGCCCACCGCGTGGTCGTGTTCGGCGACGGCAAGGTCAAGGAGATCCGCGTCAACGCGACGCGGCACCGCGCCGAGGAGCTGCAGTGGTGAAGGCCCTCGACCGCAAGCTGCTGCGCGAGCTCGGCCTCATGCGCTGGCAGCTGTTCGCGATCGTGATGGTCATCGCCTGTGGCATCGCCAGCTATGTGGCGCTGCTGTCGGCCCACGCCTCGCTCGAGCGCTCGCGCGCCTCGTACTACGCCGAGACGCGGTTCCCCGACGTGTTCGCGCGGGTGTCGAGCGCGCCGCGATCGATCGAGCCGCGCATCGCCGCGATCCCCGGGGTCGCGCAGATCGAGACTCGATTGATCGAGCGCATCACCCTCGACGTCCCCGGGCTGCCGGAGCCGGCGACCGGCGAGCTGATCTCGCTCGAGCGCCGCGACGACGACGGGCTCGGCGCGCTGGTGCTGCGCGCCGGTCGGTGGCCGGAGCCCGGAAGGGCCGGGGAGGTCCTCGTGAACGAGCCGTTCGCGCGGGTCCACGGCCTGTCACCCGGCGACGGCTTCGACGCGGTGGTCGGCGGCCGCCTGCAGCGGCTGCGCATGGTCGGCATCGCCCTGTCGCCGGAGTTCGTCTTCCAGGTGTCGTCCGGATCGCCGTGGCCCGACGACCGGCGCTTCTCGGTGCTGTGGATGGATCGCGAGGCGCTCGAGGCCGCGTTCGCCGAGCAGGGCTCGTTCAACCAGGTCGTGCTCACCCTGGCCGGCGGCGCGAGCGAGGCCGAGGTCGTCGCCGAGCTCGATCGCCTGCTGCTGCGGTACGGCGCCGTCGGGGCCCACGGGCGCGACCGGCAGGTGTCGAACCGCTTCGTCCACGAGGAGCTCGAGCAGCTGCGCAAGATGGGCTCGAGCGTGCCCGCCGTGTTCCTCGCGGTCGCGGCGTTCCTGCTCAACGTCGTGCTGTCGCGCATCGTCGCCGGCCAGCGCGAGCAGATCGGCGCGCTGAAGGCCCTGGGCTATGGCAACCTCCGCATCGGCACGCACTACGCCGAGCTGGTGCTCGCCGTGGTCGCCGCGGGCGGTGCGATCGGCCTCGCGATGGGCAGCTACTTCGGTCAGGCGATGGTCGGGCTGTACGGGCAGTACTATCGGTTCCCCAACCTCGCGTTCACGCTGAGCGCGGACACCGTGTGGACGGCGGTCGGCATCGCCGCGGTGTCGGGCGCGATCGGGGCCCTCGTCGCTGTGCGCCGAGCGGTGGCGCTCGAGCCGGCCGAGGCCATGCGTCCCGTCGCGCCGCCGCGCTACCGCATGGGCATCGTCGCCGGCAGCTTCCTCGGCCGGCTGTTGTCGCCGCAGGCGCGGATGATCGTGCGCAACATCGGCCGAGCGCCGATCCGCACCGGGCTCGGGGCCTTCGGCATCGGCCTCGCGATCGCGATCCAGGTGATGGGGAACTTCTCGGGCGCGGCGGTCGAGTTCGTCATGGACGTCAGCTTCCAGCGGGTCCAGCGGCACGACGTCGAGGTCGCCTTCGGCCACGCGCTGGCCGACGACGTGCTGCACGATCTCGCGAACGTCCCCGGTGTGCTCGGCGTCGAGGGCACCCACGCGGTGCCGGTGCGCCTGCGCGTGGGCGAGCGGCACTACGAGACGGCCCTCATCGGGCTGCCGGCCGCGGCGCAGCTGCGGCGCCTGCTGGGGCCGGATCTCCGGCCGGTCGCGCTGCCCGAGGCCGGCATGCTGATGACCGACGTCCTCGCGACCCGGCTCGGTGTCCGCGTCGGCGATCGCGTCGACGTCGAGGTGCTCGACGGCGAACGCCAGACGCTCGCGATCGAGGTGACGGGCCTCAGCCAAGAGATGATGGGCCTGTCGACGTACATGCGGCAGGACGCGCTGTGCCGCGCGCTCGGTGAGGGCCCGCGGGTCACCGGCGCGCTGCTCAGCGTGGACCCCCAGCAGCGCGATGCCCTGTACACGCGCATCAAGACCATGCCCGCGGTGGCCGGCGCGACGCTGCGGACGGCGGCGTACGACATCTTCAACGAGACCTCCGCGCAGCAGCAGGGCGTGATGCGCCTGGTGTTCACGCTGTTCGCGTCGGTGATCGCGATCGGTGTGGTCTACAACGCCGCGCGTATCGCCCTCGCCGATCGCTCGCGCGAGCTGGCGACGCTGCGGGTGCTGGGGTTCACCCGCGCCGAGGTGTCGTGGATCCTCCTGGGCGAGCTCGCGGTGCAGGTGGTCGTCGCGATCCCGATCGGTTGCGTGCTGGGCTGGTTGTTCAGCTGGGCGATCATCCAGACGATCGATGCCGAGCTGTATCGGTTCCCCATCCTCATCATGCCGGCGACCTACCTCACCGCGATCGCCGTCGTGGTCGTCGCGGGCGTGCTCACGGCGTTCCTCGTGCGGCGCAGGATCGACCAGCTCGATCTCGTCGAGGTCCTCAAGTCCAGGGAGTAGTCGATGAAGTGGCTGAAGCTGGGATTGGCATTGCTGGTGGCCGGGGCCGTCGTCGTGGCCATCGTGCTCGCGCTGCTGCCCAAGCCGGTGCCGGTCGAGACCGGCGTCGTCGTGAGTGGGCCGCTGCGCGTGACGGTCGACGAGGACGGGCGCACGCGTGTGCAGGACCGCCACGTCGTGACCACGCCGCTGACGGGCAACCTCGAGCGCATCGAGCTCGAGCCCGGCGCCGCGGTGGACGAGGGCAAGGTGATCGCGCGCATCGAGCCGATCCCGCCGCCGCTGCTCGACGCCCGGGCCAAGAGCGAGCTGCAGGCGCGGGTGCACGTGTCCGAGGCGAGCCTACGGGGATCGGGCGCAGCGATCGCGCGGGCCGAGAGCCGCGCCACGTTCGCGGCGCGGCAGGTCGAGCGGCTGCGGTCGCTGGCCGCGAGCGGTGGCGCGAGCGCGGAGGAGCTCGAGAGCGCGGAACTCGAGGCCACGACCGCCGTCAAGGAGCGCGAGTCGGCGCGGTTCGCCGCGCGCGTGGCCAAGCACGAGCTCGAGATGTCGAAGGCCGCGCTGGAGCGCAGCACCGCGCCGGCGAGCGCGACGGCGGCGGAGCAGTTCGAGATCCACTCGCCCATCGTCGGTTCGGTGCTGCGGATCGTCCGCGAGAGCGAAGGGGTGGTGATCGCCGGCGAGGCGCTCATGGAGGTCGCTGATCCCCGAGCGCTGGAGATCGTCGTCGACGTGCTCACCTCGGACGCGGTCGAGATCTCGCCGGGCGACCGGGTCGAGATCGATCGTTGGGGTGGCGCGGGGATCCTGGCCGGGCACGTGCGCCTGGTCGAGCCCTCGGCGTTCACGAAGGTCTCGAGCCTCGGCGTCGAGGAGCAGCGGGTCAACGTCATCATCGCGCTCGACGACGACTACGACCGATGGAAGGCGCTGGGCGACGGCTACGCGGTCGAGGCGGCGATCGTGATCTGGGAGGACGCTGCGGCGATCCAGGTCCCGACCAGCGCGCTGGTGCGCGGCCCCGAGGGCTGGTCGGTGTTCGTGATCGAGGACGACGTCGCCCGGGTGAGGCCGGTGGTGCTGGGTCGACGCGGCGCGCGGGCGGTGCAGATCGAGTCCGGCGTCGCGCCCGGCGAGACGTTGGTCGTGCACCCGAGCGATCGCGTACGCGACGGCGTCGCGGTCGAGCCGCTGTAGCAGCGCCCGGGCACACTGCCCCTGGTCGGTGAGTGGCGGCCGGCCGCGGGATCCGTCACGCGATCGAGAATCACGCGGCGATCGACCCCGTCGCGGCGTCGTGATCGTCTATCGCCAGGTCACGTCGGGTGCTACACCGATCGAGGTGGGTACGGACTCGAGTCAGGTCGACGGCGGGATCGCGCCCCGGTTCGAGGCCGTGTACCGCCAGCAGCACGCGTTCGTCTGGCGGAGCCTGCGACGGCTCGGGGTCGCCGACGCCGACGTCGACGACCTCGTGCAGGAGGTCTTCGTGGTCGTTCATCGCCGCCTCGCCGAGTTCGAGGGTCGCTCGTCGATGTCGACGTGGCTGTTCGGCATCGCGTATCGCGTGATGCTCGAGCACCGCCGCAGCGGCGTCGCCCGGCAGCGACGCGAACAGCAGGTCGAGGCCGGCAAGCCGCCGACCGAGCCCGACAAGCGCCTGTCACGGGTCGAGGCCGTGGGCGTCCTCGACGAACTCCTCGAGCGGCTGGACGAGGATCAGCGCAGCGTGTTCGTGATGGCCGAGGTCGTGAAGCTCACCGCGCCCGAGATCGCCGAGCTCACCGGCGCCAAGCTCAACACCGTGTACTCGCGGCTGCGGCTGGCCCGCCGCGCCTTCGATGAGTCCCTGCAACGCTGGCGGTCGCGCCGCAACGGAGACATCCCATGGATGACGAACTGAGCGCCGAGGCGCGCGCGCTGATCGATGTCGCGATGGAGCAGGACGTGCCGCCCGCCGACCACGTGGAGGGCAGCTGGGGCATGGTCGTCTCGCGCCTGACGCTCGAGACCTCGCGCGCCGAGCCGCCGCCGCCGATGCCCGCGGCTACGCGCAGTCATCTCGGGCTCGGCGTCGCCGTTGGCGTCGCTGCGGCCCTCGGCGCGCTGCTGTGGCTGGTGCTCCGCCCCGCGCCGCCCGCCTCGACCGACGCCGCGACGACCGCGTCCGAACGTCCCGCGGCGGAACGCCCCGCGCAGGGCGGGGCGCCGACGCCTACGGTCGCGCCCGTCGCGACGCTGCCGAGCGCCGCCGCGACCTCGCACGTACAGCTCCTGGTCGACGCCGAGGCGGCGCTGCCGACCGAGCCCGAGCGCGCCCTCGCCCTGCTCGATCGCCACGCCGAGCTCGCGCCCCTCGCCGAGGCCGAGCGGCGCATGGCCCTGCGCATCTCGACGCTGTGCGCCCTCGGCCGCGCCGACGAGGCCAAGTCGCAGGCCAACGCGTTCTTCGCCACCTCGCGCGGCTCGCAGTGGACCGCGCGCGTCCGTGCGAGCTGTGCGGGCTGACGCGAGCACGGCATGACGATGAACCGCACGCTGGAGATCGACGCCCGAGCGGTGGCCCCCTCGGGCCGCGGCGTCTTGCGCATCACCTATCGCACGCGTGACGGATCGCGGGCCCCAGGCGCCACTCACCAACATGAAGACGACGACGACACTGCGCCACGCCCTCCTGACCGCCGCGATGCTCTGCGCCGGCTGTGACCTCATCGACCTCGGCGACGACGACGACGACAAGGACCCCGAGGGTGAGACCACCGGCGACGGGGAGACCGGCAGCGAGGACGGCGGCAGTGCGAGCGCGAGCGCCGGGCCGACGAGCGCGGGCGGGTCCCAGGGCAGCGGGGCGGATGGGTCCAGCGGTGGTGCCGGCGAAGAGGACACGTCGACGCCCGCCGACAGCTCGGGCGGTGGCGAGGGCGAGGTCACCGGTGGCGTCGCGTGCGAGCCCGACACCCAGGCCTGCATCGACGAGGCGACGATCGGCGTGTGCATCGACGGCGAGGTCGTGCTGCTCGACTGCAACGACGCCTGCATCGAGATCGGTGGCACGGCGGCGATCGGCTGCTTCTTCGACGAGGAAGCCGGCGTGGACCTCTGCTTCTGCGACGACGGCAGCGGCGGCAGCGGCGGTGCCTGACGCTACCGCGGGTACGCGCAGCGAAAGCCGAGCGTCGAGTAGCCATACTCCGGCGACAGCCCGTAGCGATACGACGCGCGCAGATCCGACTCGGCGTCGTAGAAGCTCCCGCCGCGCACGACCCGGACGTCGCCCTCCCACGGGCCGCGGGGGTTGAGGCGGTGGCTGACGCGGCCGTACGCGTCGTCGTCGTACCAGTCGCCGACCCACTCCCAGACGTTGCCCGCGAGATCGGCGACGCCGTCGGGGCTGTCGCCGATCGGGCGGGTGCCGACGGGCCGCGTACCCTCGCCGCAGCCGTCGAACTGCGCGTGCTCGCACGACGGCGGCGTGTTGCCCCACGCGTACAGCGAGCGTCGCGGTCCCCGGGCGGTCCGCTCCCACTGCGCCTCGGTCGGGAGCGTGCCGCCGTGGGCCTCGCAGAACGTCTCGGCCTGATCCCAGTTGATGCACACGACCGGCTTGTCGGCGTCGATCATCCCCGGCGCCAGCGTCGGTCCGATCTCGAACTTGCGATCGGCGGTCCAGACGTAGCAGGCGGGCAGCGCGATCTTCTCGCACAGGCCCGCGTCGACGCACGCGGCATAGCGCGCCCAGGTCACCTCGTGGCGATCGATCGCGAACGCGGGCAGGCGCACGCGGTGCACGGGCTGCTCGTCGTGCTCGCAGCTCGGGTCGCCGTCGAGGCAGCCCATCTCGAAGGTGCTCGCGCCGAGCTCGACCGCGTCCGCGGGCCGGCCCAGGGGCGCCGCGCCGCGCTCGGGCCGGGCGCGCGCGGCCTGTCGCACCCGCGCATCGGGCATCCGACCGGGGGGCAGCACCGGGAAGTCCACGGGCACGAAGCCCGCGCATCCGCACAGCAGCAGGCCCACACACGCGATCCTCGACCGCATGGATCGACAACGGCGGGCATCGCGGCGGCTTTCACCTCTAGCCGGTGGCAGCCGACGTGGCGAGCTTTGGTACACTGCGCGCGCCATGGCCCGTTCCCTGCTGCTGTGTGGGTCGAGCGTCGCCGCGATCGCGCTGGCCTGTGCCGGTGCATGCGGCGACGTCGAGCCCGGTGATCCCTACGCGACGACCGCGTCGATGACGATGACGACGACCGCCGGTGGCACGGCCTCGGCCACGGGCGAGGACACCGGCGCCTCCGAGGGTACGGCGAGCTCCGCGAGCGTCACGGACGCCACGACCGCGCCCGGCACGACCGCGCCCGGCACGACCGCCGCCGACACGACGGCCGACGACACGACCGCCGACGACACCGGCGGCTGCTCGCCGGGCGCCGAGGGCTGCCCGTGCGCCCCGGGGGGCGCGTGCGATCCGGGCCTGCTGTGCCTCTCGGACGTCTGCGTCGACCCCGGCCCGTTGTGCCCGATCGGCACCGTGGGCTGTCCGTGCACGCAGGGCGGGACGTGTGATCCCGACCTGACGTGCGTGTCGATGGTCTGCGTCGCGGGCTAGGAAGGACGCGAAGCGTTCTTCCGGACCACCCCTGCTAGCTCGCGGGCGTCGCCTTGGCGCGCTCGGCGATCTGCTCGGGTGTCAGGTCGATCGTGTGCGTCGCGACGCCCCACGCGAACCCGTCGGGACCGGCGAGCATGCCGAAGCGATCGCCCCAGAACATGTCGCCGACCGGCATCGCCGCCTGCGCGCCAGCGCCCGTGGCCTTGGCGAACACGCCGTCGACGTCGGGCGTGTAGAACATCAGCGTCACCGGCGAGCCGCCGAGCGTCTTGGGCGACTTGGTGCCCATCTGCGGCGACTCGTCGCTGATCATCAGCACCGAGCTGCCGAACGCGAGCTCGGCGTGCATGATCTTGCCGTCGGGCATGGCCATGCGCGCCTTCTCGACGGCGCCGAACGCCGCCTTGTAGAACTCGATCGCCGCGGCGGCGTCGTGCAGCACATAGGCCGGGGTCACCGTGTGGTACGGCGCCGGCGTCGGGCTGGTCGCGGGGGTCCCGACGACGGCCTTCCACGCCGGCGGCTTGCCCTTCTTCGCCCGCTTGGCCGTGGACCCGCGCTTCGCGTTCGCCTTCGGATCCATCGCCGCCATCGCCAGCGCGCCGCGCTCGTTCATCTGCTCGGGCGTCAGGTCCTCGACGTGGGTCGCGACCGCCCACTGGTGGCCGAACGGATCGCTGAGCCGACCGTAGCGATCGCCCCAGAACTGCTCCTCCACCGGCATCAGCACCGTCGCGCCCGCCGCGGTCGCGGCGGCGACGGTGTCGTCCGCGGACGCCGTGTAGATCATCAGCGTCGCCGGCGATCCGCCGATCGCCAACGGACCGCGCGACCCCTGCTGCAGGTTCTCCTCGTCGATCATCAGGATCGAATCGCCGATCTTCACCTCGGCGTGCATCGTCTTGCCGTCGGGTCCGGGGAGCGTGAACAGCTTCTGCGCGCCGAAGGCCTTGACGTAGAAGTCGACCGCCGCGTCGACACCGACGACGGTGATGCTCGGGGTGAGCTCGAAGAAGCCGTCCGGGATCGGCTTCACCGGGGCGACGGTGGCGACCGGCTCCGGCTTGGGCTCGGGGGTCGTCGTCGGGGGCGTCTGGGTCTCGCAACCGACGGCGGACAGGGCGAGGGCGAACAGCAAGGCGGTCGGGGTCGTGCGCATGTCGGCGGAGGGTAGGCCCGACGCGCGCGCGCTGTCGAGGTGCGCGCGGGCGACATAGGCCATTTGACCGAGTTGCCCCGATCGCGCCGCGGGCTACCGTGGCGCCCGGAGTCGTGATGACGAAGCCTGTTCCTGCGAACCATCGAGCCCGCGGCCTCTGGCCCGCGAACCACCGATCCCGCGGCCTCTGGCCCGCGATCACGCTCGCCCTCTGGGCCGCGCTCGGCCTCGGCTGCGCGACCGCCCGCGTGCACGCGCCGCCCGGGGCGCAGAAGGCCACGCCGACCAAGACGGTGCTGCTCGTGCACGGCATGTTCATGACGCCGGCGTGTTGGGGGCCGTGGGTGCCGTTCCTCGAGGCCGCGGGTTATCGCACGCTCGCGCCAGCGTGGCCGGCCCACGGCCGTACGCCGGCCGAGGCCCGCGCCGCGCACCCCGACGCGGCCCTCGCCGCGGTCGACCTCGACGCGGTCGTCGATCACTACCGCAAGGTGATCGCGACCCTCGACGAGCCGCCGATCCTCGTCGGTCACTCGATGGGTGGGCTCGTCGTGCAGATCCTCCTGTCCGAGGGCCTGGGCAGCGCCGCGATCGCGATCGATGCCGCGCCGCCCAAGGGCGTGTTCACCTTCCACCCCGCGTTCCTGCGCAGCAACGGTCGGGTCCTGCGCGGCGATCTCGATGTGCCCCTCGACATGGACGCCGAGCGCTTCGCCTACGTCTTCGTCAACGCGCAGCCCGAGGCCCAGCAGCGGGCGATCTGGGAGCAGTTCGCCCAGCCCGAGTCGCGCAGGGTCGGCCGCGGGGCGACCACCGACGCGGCGAAGATCGACTTCTCGCGACCCCGTCCGCCGCTGCTGCTCATCGCCGGCGAGCACGACCACGCCGTGCCGCCGGTGATCGGTCGCAAGACCTTCCGCCGTCAGGCGCGGGGCGACTCGTACACCGAGTACCGCGAGATCGCCGGCGCCGATCACTGGCTCATCGGCGGCGAGAAGTGGCGCGAGGTCGCCGAGTTCGGCCTGCAGTGGCTGGCGCGCCAGGGGACCTGAGGTCAGCTCGGATCGCCGGGTTGCAGCAGCCCGTGCTCGATGACGAACAGCGCCGCTGCGCCGCGGGTGGTGATGCCGATCTTCGCGTAGGCGTGGGCGAGGTGGTGACCGACGGTGCGCGCGGAGATCCCGAGGCGCACCGCGACCTCCTTGTTGGTGTCGCCGCGCGCGACCCAGCGCAGCACGTCCGCCTCGCGCGGGGTGAGGCCCGCGGGCAGGGCGGGCGCCCGATCGCGGGCCACGCGGACGCCGAGCACCGCGTCGACGGCGTCGGTGTCGAGCCGCCCGGAGGTGACCTCCTCGCGCAGGATCGTCGTCGCGTCGGCGTCGGAGAACGCGGGTCGGTGCGGTCGGTGCTCCCGCAGCGCGCACCACACGTCGGCGGCGGCGAGGAGCGTCGCCGCCGTGGCCCCGCGCGCGACGGTGACGCCCTGGGGATAGCCCGAGCCGTCGAGGCGCTCGTGGTCGCCGCAGGCGATCGCGGCGACGCGACGCAACGACGGCGCGCGATCGAGGATCCGCTTGCCGTAGTAGGCGTGCAACCGGATGCGCTCGCGATCGGTCGCCGTCAGCGGCGTCGAGGTCTCCCACAGCGCGGTGGGGATCGCGACGCGACCGAGGTCGTGCAGGAGCGCGGCGCGGCGCAGCTCGAGGCGTGCGTCCCCGTCGAGGCCGATCACGGCTGCGGCTGCGTCCGCGGCCTCGGCCACCGCGCTCGAGTGGCCGAGGGTGTGCACGCAGGCGAGGTCGGCGAAGTCGGCGAACGCCGCGATCACATCGTCGACGCGATCGGCGGCCCCGACGATCGGGAAGCGCGTGCCGATCGCCGTGAACGCATCCCAGGCCGAGCCGCCGGCGAGCGGCATCAGCAGATCCTCGGCCGCGGTCGCGAAGGCGGCGCACGCCGCCGGATCGAGGGCGTGACCGCGGCGGCGCGCGACGACCTCGAGCGCGGCGTCCCGGCCGGCGCGCCGGTGCACGAGCTCGACGAGGTTGGCGACCTGCACCACCCGCACCACCGCCCCGAGCTGCTCCTCGCGCAGGCCGACCGGACCGCCGCGCCCGTCCCAGCGCTCGTGGATCTGGCCGAGGGCCGTCACCACGCCGTCGCCCACCGCGAGACGCACGCCGAAGCGGCGGCCGACCTCGCACTGCGCGGCGTAGAGCTGACGCAGCCCCGCCTTCGCCCCGAGCACCGCGACGCTGCGCTTGACGAGTCGAGCCAGTCGACGGGGCTCGGCCGCAAACGCGTCGTCGCCCGCGCGCCACAGCATCGACGTGTCGCCGTAGTCGACCTCCGCGAAGGCGCGCCGGGCCACGAGATCGTCGCCGAACCTCTGCGCCTCCTCGTGGGCGAACGACGAGCAGCCGATGAACCGCAGCAACGTGGTGTGGAAGACGTCACGACAGGCCGCGGCGTCCAGCCCCACCGCCTCGGCGAGGCCGACCGCCAGCACGCACGATCGCAGGGTCCGCTCGTCTTCGTGGCCGTTGGCGAGGTCGGTCGCGAGCGACAGCGCCGCGAGCACCTGCGTCCACTCGTCGAGGCCGACCACGCCGGCGCGATGGTACGCCCTTCAGCGTCGACGTCGGCGTCGCGCGAACACCAGGGTGACGAGCCACGGCACGCCGCCCGTCGGCCCGGCGACGCAGCCGCAACCGCCTCCGTCGTCACCGGCCGCGCTCGCGCCGTCGCTGGTGCTGCCGGTGCTCCCGGTGCTCCCCTCGGGCAAGGACGTCGCGCCGGTCGTGCCGGCCGAGGCGCCCCCCGAGTCGTCGCTGGGTGTGCCCGACGATCCGTCGCCGCCCGTCGTCGTGGTGGGCTCGAGGGTCGTCGTGCCGGAGTCGGTCGCGCCGCCGCTGCTCGAGTCCCCGGTGCCGTCGGCCCCGTCGTCGCTGCTGCTGCCGTCGGAGCCGGTGTCGCCCGCCGCGACACACGTCGCGGCCCCGCCGCCCATCGCCCCGCCAGCGCAGCCGTCGTCCCAGCTGCCGGCCGCGGTGCCGGGTGCGGTCGGCGATTCGCCGCAGCCGTCCACGAACTCGTCGCCATCCCAGCACGGGGTCAGATCGACGCCGGTCTGGGCCTCGAGCCACGCGATCGTCGGTGTGGCGTAGCTGTACGCGACCCCGACCCCGCAGATGTTGCCCTTCTGCATCGGCGGCGGCTGGCGGCCGGGATCGAACAGGTGCGAGCCCGCGCCGAAGACCCGCCACGTGCCGTCCGCGAGCTCGACCATCGCGGGCCCGCCCGAGTCACCGAAGCACGCCGACTGCGAGCCGTTGGGCCCGAGCATGTTGACTTCGACGATGTCGAGATCGACGGAGTCGATCGTCTGCGTGGTGTAGCGCTTTGCGCCGACGCCCATCGTCATCAGCGACTCGGTCTGCGGGTCGTAGGTGCCCCAGGTCGCGCCGAAGCCGATGATCGTGACCGACTGGCCCGGCTGCAGCACGTCGACCTCGCAGCCCGCGAGCAACGGCACGATCGGCACGTTGGTGACCGGCTTGGCGAGCTTGCAGTACGCGATGTCGGTGGTGCCGAACGACGCGTAGTCGGGGTGTTGCTCGCACGACTCCGGGGCGACCGTGAACGCGGGCTCGCCGAACACCTGCCCCGCCTCACCGAACCCGATGGCCACGATCGGTCGCTCCGGGATCAGGCAGTGCGCCGCGGTCAGCACGACGTCGGGGGCGATCAGCGAGCCGGAGCACATCACCGGCGTCTCGTCGTCTTCGAGCATCGCGACCGCGCTCGGGAACTCGCACGTCGCCGCATCGGTGCCGCCGACGATCGGCAGCGGCGCGGGGGCGGGCGTCGTGAACGCGCCAGGGATCGCGGCGAACACGAGGCACGGGATCAGCGGGCCGAAGGGCATGGGGGTGCATGGTCGCAGGGCGACGGGTGCTTCGGGGGCTGCGTGCGAATCTTGAGCCCCGCTGGCCCGCGGTGTACGGTAGCGGCGTGATTCGCTCGCTCGAGGTCACGGATTTCACCGTCTTCGCCGAGGCGAAGTTCGACTTCGGCGCCAACCTCAACGTCATCATCGGCGAGAACGGGGTCGGCAAGACCCACGTCATCAAGCTCGCCTACTCGATCCTCGCGGCGAGCTGGGCCGAAGGCGGTCGGCCCAACGGCGGGGTCCGCCCGACGCAGGTCGGGTTGGAGACGAAGCTCGCCGCGAAGCTCGTCGGTGTCTTCCGCCCCGAGACGCTCGGCCGCATGGTCCGGCGAAAGCGCGGCAAGGGACGGAGCACCGTCGCGATGTGTGGCGTCGATCGACACACCGACATCGAGTTCTCGTTCGATACCCACGGGGAAGACGTCGTCGCGTGTCGCCGAGCCCCGAAGAAGTGGATCGACGCCCAGCCGGCGTACCTGCCGACGCGCGAGTTGCTGACGATCTATCCGAACTTCGTGTCCGTGTACGAGGGGCACTACCTCGAGTTCGAGGAGACTTGGCGCGACACCTGTCTGTTGTTGGGCGCGCCGCTGCGCCGTGGTCCACGGGAAGCCCGGGTCAAGGAGCTACTCGCCCCGCTCGAGAAGGCCATGGGCGGTTCGATCGAACTCGACAAGAACGGCCGCTTCTACCTGAAGCACGCTGGAGCCCGTGTCGAGATGCCGTTGGTCGCCGAGGGCATGCGCAAGCTCGGCATGCTCGCTCGACTGATCGCGACCGGGGCGCTGCTCGACAAGGGGTGCCTGTTCTGGGACGAGCCCGAGGCGAACCTGAACCCGCGCCTGATCAAGCGCCTGGCGCCGAGCATCCTCGAGCTGGCCGCGAGCGGAATCCAGGTCTACATCGCGACGCACAGCCTGTTCCTCCTGCGCGAACTCGAGATCCTGCTCGCGGCGCGAAAGCAGCCGATGGATGTTCGGTTCTTCGGACTGCATCAAGGGCGTGATCGGGTGCTCGTCCAGCAGGGGCCATCGATCGACGACGTCGGGACGATCGCCGCGCTGGACGAGGAACTCGAGCAGTCGGACCGATACGCGGACGATACGTCGCAGGGGCTCGGTGAGCGATGACCGTCGTCGATGTCGACGGCCTGTCGTTCGAGTTCCCAGAGGACTGGCGCGTCGCGAAGTTCGACGCTTGGGGGTTCTATCGCGATCGCTGGTGCCGCATGGGCGACGGCATCAAGGCGACGGATCTGCTCGCCCTCGACCCGAGTCGAGTCGCCTGGTTCGTCGAGGTGAAGGACTACCGGACTCAGCGACGCACCAAGTCGATCGACCTGGTCGACGAGGTCGCCGCGAAGGTGTTCGACACCCTCGCTGCCCTGCTCCCCGCGGCGATCGGGGCGACGGATCACCAGGAGCGCGGCCTGGCGAAGGCGGTGCTCGGTGCAACCCGCTTGCGGGTCGTGCTCCACCTCGAGCAGCCGAAGTCGCACTCGAAGCTGTTTCCGCGCAGGTTCGACCCCGCGCACCTGAAGCAGAGGCTCCGCCAGCGGGTGAGGGCGATCGATGCGCACCCTGCGGTGATCGAGCGGGGACGCATGGGTGGCGTCGGCTGGATCCTCGCGGGGAAGTGACAGCGCGGTCGGTCGTGGCCCCGGTTACATCTGTGGATCCACCTGATGACGGCGAGGTGAATCCACGCGATCCGGACCCGTGGTCGCCCCCGTAGTGTGCGAACCTCTGGACTGGGACCCGAGTCGGACTCGGGAGGGATGCACGATGCGACGCTCGACACTCTCGATCACGTTCACGATGGTCGTCGCCTGTGGCGACCCCGAGTCCTCGCGCGGCAACGGTGACGGCGGCGAGGTCGGCGTATCGATCACCGTGGGTGGCACCGACGACGCGGAGTCGGGCGGCGCAACGGGTAGCGGCGGGCAGGCGTCGGCCGATGGCACCGCTGCGACGAACCCCGACGCGACCGGGCCCGGTGACGCGGGGGACGACGGCATCGTCTTCGACCTCGGCGTGCCCGACGGTGGCACCGCGTGCGGCGGGGGCAAGGGCGGCGGCGGCGACACGCTGTCGTACATCTGGGTGGCGAACAGCGCCCAGGGCACGATGTCGAAGATCAACACCGTGACGATGGCCGAGGAGGGCCGCTACATCGTGCGCGCCGACTCGGCGGGCAGCCCGTCGCGGACCTCGGTGAACCTGAACGGCGACGTCGCGATCGCCAACCGCATCGGGGGCGTGACCAAGGTGTTCGCCAACCCGGCGAGCTGCGTCGAGAGCAACGGCATGCCCGGCATCCAGACCTCGACCGGCGGCGGCGACGTGCTGCCGTGGGGCACCGAGGAGTGCGTCGCGTGGCACAACCCGATGGTGTGCCAGTCGAACCGGCCGATGGCGTGGACCAAGGGCGAGTTCTCCGAGGGCTCGTGCACCTGGGAGAACGCGAAGCTGTGGACCGAGTGCTGGAACGGCGCCCAGGCCCAGGTGATGCTGCTGAACGGTGACACCGGCGCGATCGAGCAGACCGTGCCGATCCCGGGGGTGAACACGCTGGTGTACGGCGGCGCCGTCGACGGCGAGGGCAACTTCTGGGGCAACCAGTCCGGCTCGCAGCTCATCCGGGTCGATCGCGACGACTTCACGGTGCAGACGTGGCCGACGCCGCCGTCGGGCCCGAGCTACGGCATCGCGATCGATCTCGAGGGGCGACCGTGGCTGTGCGGCGGCGGCGGGGCGGCGCGCTTCGACATCGCGACCGGCACGTACCAGACGGTGCTCGGGCCGGGCTCGGCGATCGGCGGCTGCATGGTCGACGCCGAGGGCATCCTCTGGCACAGCCGCTACCCCGACGGTGTGCTCGTCGGCATCGACACCGACACCGTCGCGATCGTCAGCGAGCTGCCGATCCCCGCGTACGTCCACGGTGTCAGCATCGACTTCGAGGGCAACGTGTGGGGCGTGACGTTCGCGTCGAGTCAGGCGTACCGCGTCGATCCGACCACCGGCCAGGTCGACATCTTCGACGGGCTCGTCGGCGCGTACACGTACAGCGACATGACCGGCTTCGCCCTCAGCTCGGCGGGCTCGCCCAGCGGCTGAGGTCACGTCGGGCGCGCTGCGACCGCGCAGCGTCGCGCGACGTTGCGGTGAGCTGCACCTCGCATTCGGCAGCGCGACACGATCCCGCGCTCGAACTGCGCCCGGAGCGGATGGCCGATCGGACAGCCGCGCGGGTACACTCGGCGCGCGAGAAGCATGTCGACCCGTCGCAGCAGCCACGCGCCGCACGGCGGCGCCGAGGACGACACCGTGGTGCCCACGGACGCGGTCACGGTCGTGCCCGGTGCCCGCGCCGTCGCGACGCACGAGCTCGGCCGGGGCACGGTGGTCTCGCGCTACGTGATCCTGCACCGCGTCGGCGCCGGCGGCATGGGCGTCGTCTATGCCGCGTACGATCCGCAGCTCGATCGTCGCGTCGCGGTGAAGGTGCTGTCCGCCGAGCGCTCGATGGACACGCAGGGCCGGCATCGCATGCTCCGCGAGGCCCAGGCGATGGCGCGGCTGACCCATCCCAACGTGGTCGGCGTGCACGACGTCGGCGTGCACGACGATCGCACGTTCATCGCGATGGAGTACGTCGAGGGCCAGACGATCAAGGCCTGGCTCGCCGCGGCCCCGCGGCCGTGGCGAGAGGTGCTGCGGGTGTACATCGCGGCGGCACGCGGGTTGGTGGCCGCCCACGGCGTCGACCTGGTGCACCGTGACTTCAAGCCCGACAACGTCATGCTCGCGACCGATCCGCTCGATCCCGCCGCGGTCGGTCGGGTGTTGGTGATGGACTTCGGCCTGGCTCGACCGCTGCGCACCGCCGACGCAGACACCGAGACCGGCGCGCCGACGCAGCCCGGCGTCACGCAGACCGGATCGTTCGCGGGCACGCCGGCGTACATGGCCCCCGAGCAGTTCGCGGGCGGTGCGGTCGGCCCGTGGACGGATCAGTTCAGCTTCTGCATCGCGCTGTACGAGGGTCTCTTCGGCGAGCGACCGTTCCTCGGCGACACGGTCTCGGCGCTCGCGGCCTCGGTGACGCTGGGCAAGACGCAGGCGCCGGGGCTGCGCTCGGGCGTGCCGTGGCACCTGCGTCAGGCGGTGCTCCGCGGGTTGTCGCCGGATCCCACAGCGCGGCACCCGTCGATGGCCGAGCTCCTGGCGATCCTCGAGCGCGATCCGTCGCGGACCCGCCGCAACGCGGTCGCCTTCGGCGTCGCCGCGTGCACGCTGGCCGCCTCGTTCGGGGTCGGGAGCCTGTTCGATCCAGCGCAGCGGCGCTGCGATCGCGGCGCCGAGGCGATCGACCAGGTGTGGTCCGACGCGCGACGCGGCCGGATCGCCGACGCCTTCGTCGCTGCCGGTGTGCCACAACCAGAGGTCCGCTGGGCCGAGCTCGAGCCGCTGCTCGACGCGCGCGCCGAGCAGTGGCGCGCCGCGTTCGCCGACGCCTGCGCGGCGACCCACGTGCGCGGCGAGCAGTCCGGCGAGCGCCTCGACGCGCGCATGCGTTGCCTGCACGATCGGCGCGAGCGCCTCGACGCGCTGGTCGGCGAGCTCGAGACCGTCGACGCCGAGATGGTGACGCGCGCGCTCTCGGCGACGCTGTCGCTGCCGGCGATCGAGGTCTGCGACGATCCCGAGGACAGCGAGTTCGTCGCCCGGGCCCGCGAGTTCGAGGACGCCGAGCACGCGGATCGCCTCGCGGCCGCCGAGCGGGCGCTGGCGCTGGCCAAGGCCCGCAACGACGCGGGTCGGTACCCGCAGGGGATCGTCGCCACCACCGAGGCGCTCGCCGAGCTCGGCGACGACGACGTGCCGTGGCTGCGCGGCGAGCTCCTCGTGGTCCGGGCCCAGCTGCAGCACCGCGTCGGTGAGTCCGTCACCGCCGAGCAGACCGCCCGCGACGCGCTGCGGGTCGCGGTGCCCGCTGGCCAGCACGACGTCGCGGCGCGGGCGTGGTTCGAGCTCCTCTACATCGTCGGCGCCGAGCTGGCGCGGCCGAGCGAGGCGCTCGCGATGCAGCTGTCGGCCGAGCTCGAGCTGGCGGCCGTCGGCGAGAACCCGGCCATGCGGCGCAAGCTCGAGGGCGTGCTCGCGTCGGTGCACCTGGCCGATGCGCAGTTCGAACGCGCGCTCGAGCACCACGAGATCGCGGTGGCCCTGGCCGAGCGCCCCGACGTGCCGCCGCTGACGCGGGCGATCGTGTACAGCAACTACGGCAACACGCTGTACGAGCTCGGGCGCTACGCGGCGGCGCTCGAGGCCCACGAGCGGGCGCATGATCTCGCGCTCGCCACCGTCGGCGACACCCACCCGATGCTCGCGATCGACATGATGAGCGTGGCGCGGGATCTCGAGCGGCTCGGTGACGTCGAACGGGCGCGCGGCCTCTACCAGCGCTCGGTCGCCCTGCGCGAGGCCTCGCTCGGCCCCGACGCGCGCGGGGTCGCCGAGTCGCTGCTCAACCTCGCGGTGCTGGAGTCCAATCAGCTCGAGTTCGCCGCCGCCCGCGAACACGGCCTGCGCGCCCTCGAGATCTTCCAACGCGCGCTCGGCCCCGATCACCCGCACGTCGCGGCGGCCTACAACCACCTCGGGAACATCGCCCACGCCGAGGGCGATCTCGACGGGGCCATGCACGACTTCGACGAGGTCGCGCGGATCTTCGAGGCGCGCTTCGGGCCGACGTATCCGAAGCTGGCCGTCGCCCACAAGAACCGCGGCAACGTGCTGCTCGACCGCGGCGAGTACGAGCGTGCGATCGATCTGTTCGACCGCGCGCTCGAGATCGACATGGCGCGCCTCGGACCCGACCACCCGAGCCTCGCGTTCGAGTACATCGGCAAGGCGCGGGCCTTGCTCGCGCTCGATCGCGCCGCCGAGGCGTTGCCCTTGGCCGAGCGCGCCGTCGCCCTGCGCGAGGGCGTGACCTCCGACTCGAACGAGCTCACCCTCGGCTACTTCGTCCTCGCGCAGGCGCTGTGGAGCGCGCCGGATGCCGACGACGAGGCCAAGCAGCGCGCGCTCGCCTCTGCTCGTCGCGCGCTGGTGGTGTGGCGCAGCTCGGGCCTCGACGAGCCGGGTCGCACCGCGATGTACGAGACGTGGCTGCGCGAGCGCGGCGGTGACACCAGCCTCGCCGAGGGCTGACGCCTTCAGCCGCCGCAGGCGGAGCCCGCGTCGAGCCGCGCCATCCGTAGCGTGGTCGAGCCCGGCGCGTCGAACCACGACCAGGCGACGTCACCGTTGGCGAGCGGGCGGAAGGGGTCGTCGCGTCGGCCCCACTGCGCGGTCGCGGAGACGTCGATCGGCCCCTCGAGCACGTTGCCGGCTGCATCGATCCGCGCCAGCCACCACTTGGGCGCGGGGTCGGGCTCGTGCCAGCCCACGACGTACTGCTCGGCGGCATCGCCCTCGGGCTGCCACCGCGCGATCGAGGCGTCGTCCTCGTGGATCGCCGCGGTGTCCGTGAGCCAGACGACCGCGCCCGGCGTGCGATCGCCGGCGATCGTCGCGAAGCCGATGTCCTGGTTCATCGTGCTCGGGTCGTAGGACGCCTGGCCGAGGCCGGCCGGGGCGCGGTGGGCGTTGAACACGACGTTCCAACCGGCGGGCGTCACGGCGGCCGAGCCGAGCTCGCCGGCGACGCTGCCGTTGCAGCCCGCGGCCACGTCGATGATCTTGCTCGCGCCCGCGTCGACGTAGATGCCGCCGATGCTCTGGGTCGCGAAATCGCCGTCGGTGCCGGGGTAGCAATCGGTCACGCACATCGACACGATCGTGTCGTTGGCCGGCTGGTAGCGCAGCAGGTTGCTCATGCTGTGCGAGCAGCCCCAGCCCCACGCGGTGGTCTCGGCGCCCGCGGTGTCCACCCACTTGAGCGTGTCGCCCTCGTGGCCCGAGTCGGAGTGCACGTGGTAGTACGCGCCGAAGCGGCCGCCGCCGTACTCGAGCCGGCTGTCGCCGATGCCGAAGTCGGTGGGCGTGTTGTCGGCGTTGGTGAGCTCGGTCGAGCCGAGCTCGGCGCCCGCGAGGTCGTAGCGGCGCACCCAGATCTGCTGCGCGGCGGGGTCCCACACGAGGGCCCCGAACGTGCCGTCGTCCGCGGCCGCGAGCCCGCGCAGCTCGAGGCCCGCGGCGAGCTCGAGCACGCCCTGCACGGTGTCGTCGACGCCGACGTGGACGACGCGGGCGGTGATCCCCGCGCCCGCGCTGGTGTAGCCGACGAGCGTCTCGCACGTGGACAGCGGCACCGTGAACACCGGCGCGACGTTCAGCGGGCCGGTGCCCCAGATCCGCCAGTTGTTCGCGCCGGGCGCGACGCCCTCGGGGACCACGAGGTCGACGACCGACAGCCGTTCGTCGAGGGGGGCATCGGGCGGCGGTCCCGTGTCGGCGCCTGCGGACGTGTCGACGCCCGTGTCGGGATCGCCGGTGGGACCCGCCGTGGGATCGGTGCCCGGATCGGTGCTCGGCGTGCCGGTCGGATCGCCGACGGTGCCCGGGCCCGACGCGTCGCCCGTCGACGCGGAGGTGTCACCGCCCGCGTCGCCGCCTCCGCACGCGCCCACGCACCCCACGAGGGACAGACCGATGCACGCGCGTCGCATGACGTCGAGCGTAGCCCGGGGCTGCGCGTGGTTGGGGCGTAATCTCGGGGTCGCGGGCTACGGTGTCGCGACCTCGGCCGCCGGCGCGAGTTCGCCCAACAACGTGAAGTCGGCGCCCGCGCCCGAGACCTCGAGCGTCCAATGGGCGAACTGCTCGGCGTCCGTGCACGCGTTGCCGCTGCCGTGGACGATGAGGCGCACGCGAGGTCGCCCCGCCTTGGACGCCGGGGCGAAGATGCCCGTGGTCTTGCTGCGCGCGCGCAACGTCCACTCCTTGTAGAGCACGGTCTCGGTGTCGGGGTCGCCACCGCGCGTGTCGACGAAGAACTCGTGGACGCGCGCGCCGAGGGGGACGGTGATCGTCCCGCTGCGGCCGTCGGCGGCGGTGAACGTCAGGGTGATCGCCGACTGCGTGACGCTCGCGGCCACCGCGTAGTCGGCGTCTGGCCGCTCGATGCCGCGGACGGTCTCGAACTCGGCGGCGCCGAGCTGCAGTCGGGCGCGCGCGCCGAAGCGCAGCCGGGCCAGCTCGCCACGGGTGTAGTCGTCGATCGCGTGCGCGCCCTCGATGCGCATCCCCGGCTCGGCGCAGCAGGCACACGCCTGCGCCGTCGAGGGCGTCCACGCGGCCACGACACCGACGACGATCGCTGCGAGCGAGATCGGGGCCGGGCCGCGCAGGAGACGTTGCAGGCGTTGCACGCCGCGACGACGCCCGACCGCGCGGGGATATTCGCGGCCGTCGATCACCCGTCGCGCTCGTCCGCGCCGGGCTCCGGTGCGTACACGGGCCCCTTCGCCAGCTCGCGGAACACCACCGCCCCGTCGCGTGCGACGCCGGCGGTGTCGGTACACCGGACGCGCAGGTTGGCGATCCCGATCGGCATGCCGAGGACGCGGCGCGCGAGCAGACGCCCACGCTCGCAGCGGCAGCGCTCGATGCGGCTGCCGTCGTCGAGGTCGACCGTCGCGTGCACGGCCGGGACGCCACTGGCATCGAGCTCGACGGTGAACGCGTACTCCTTGCGATCGCCCGCGAGCCGCACGGCGAGACCGCCGCGCGACGTCGGCTCGAAGCCGAACTCGAGGACGCGGCGGAGGTACGACGCGAAGGGCTTGCGGCGATCGTCGTCCTCGACGTTGACCCACCACAGCTTCAGCGTCTCGACGGCGCCCGGATCGTCGTGCGGGACCCAGCCGTCCAGGGCGAGCTCCCACTTGGGCATGCCGAAGTCGCGATCGATCCGCAGCACCTCGTGGTGACGCAGACGCTGGGTCGAGAGGTTGCCGCCGCGCGTCGAGTCGCCGCGGTCGGCGATGACGAGCAGGAGCGCCAGCGGGAGCAAGGGCACTGTCAACTCCACCACGGTAGCGCGTCGCGAGGTCACGCGACGGGTTTTCGTCGGTGTAGGCTGGGGCGGATGTTCATCGGGCACTTCGCGGTCGGCTTCGCCAGCCAGCGGGCCGCACCACGGACGCCGCTGGTGTGGCTGCTGCTCGCACCTCTCTGGCTCGACGTCGTCTGGCCGATCCTCGTGCTCGCGGGGATCGAGCGGGCGAGCGTGTCGCCGGGCTTCACCGCCTTCGTGCCCCTCGATCTCGCCCACATGCCGTGGTCGCACAGCCTGACGATGGCGGTGCTGTGGTCGATCGCGTTCGCAGGTGCGTATAGGCTCGGTCACGCCGATGCCCGCGGTGCCGTCGTGCTCGGCCTCGGTGTGTTCAGCCACTGGGTGCTCGACTGGATCACGCACGCGCCCGACCTCGGGATCGCCCCGGGTCTCGCGGCGCGCACCGGGCTCGGGCTCTGGAATTCCATCCCCGCCACGCTCGCCGTCGAGGGCACCGCGTTCGCGGCCTCGATCGCGGTGTACGTCGGCGCCACCCGGCCGCGTGACCCGGCCGGTCGCCGCGGCCTCGTCGGGGTGGTCGCGTTCCTACTCGTGGCCTATGTCGTCAGCAGCTTCGGACCGCCGCCCCCGGACATCCGAGCGGTGGCGCTCGCCTTGCTGGCTGCGACCGCGATCGTCCTCGCGCTCGCGGTCTGGATCGACCGTCACCGGGAACCCCGGCGAACGGTCCAGGGGTGACCCCTCTGGGCGCTGGGGGCGCCCCTCGAAAAAAACGACCGGGTCAGTGATGCTTCCCACGTCCTCGGTCCATTGACCCCTTTGGACCGTGGATCGGCAGGGGAGCCGTGGCTGTGAAGCAACAAGTCAAACTCATGGTGTTGCTGGCCCTCTCGTCGTGTCGCGACGAGGCGGGCCACGCGGATGCGGAGACCGGCGCCGCGGCGGACTCGTCGACCGGCACGCCGGGGACGAGCACGACGTCGGGCGATCCGACGGCGGCCGACTCGGGCTCCACGGGCAGCGACACCGGGGGTGAGATCGCCGTCGTGCCGGCGCCCGGCGGCCTGCGACGGCTCCGGGCGGATCAGTACATCGGCACCGTCGACGTCCTGCTGGGCGGGCACGCGGCCGCGGCGGCCTCGCCCCCGCCCGACCAATCCCTGCTCGGCTTCGACTCGATCGGCGGCAGTACGGTGCCGATGTCGCCGGCGATGGTCGAGCAGTACGAGCGATCGGCCCTCGACATCGGCGACGCGGTGATCGAGGAGCCCTACACGCTCGCCCAGCTCGTGCCCTGCGTCGACGTCGGGCCCAAGGACGAGGGCTGCTACGTGCAGGTCGCCCAGGTCTTCGGCCGCGCGGCGTGGCGCCGGCCGATCACGGTCGACGAGGACCGCGCCCTGGTCGACGTCGCCCGGGTCGCGCGCGAGTTCGGCGGGGATCGCTTCGAGCTCGGCCTCAAGTACCAGATCGCGATGATCCTCGAGTCGCCGGCGTTCCTCTACGCCGCGGAGCTCGGCGAGGTCGGTGACGACGGCCGACGTCGTCTGACGACGGATGAGTGGGTCACCCGCACGGCGCTGTTCGTGCTCGGCCGGGCCCCGTCCGCGCAGACGTTCGTCCGCCTCGACGCCGGCGAGTTCGACGGTCCGGAGGCGCCGCGCGCACTGGCCCAGGAGTGGTTGAACCAGTCCGCGGCACGCACCGCGGTGGGCGGGTTCTTCGACGAGCTGCTCCGCGTGCGGGACGTGGTCGACAGCAGCAAGGACCCGACGATCTACCCGCTGTACAGCCACGAGCTCTCCACGTCGATGCGCACCGAGTCGCTCATGCTCGTCGACGACGTCGTGTTCGGCGACGGCGGCGGCGACATCCGCCGCCTCTTCGACGCCGACTACACCTTCGCCGATCCGCTGCTCGCCCAGGTCTACGGCGTCACGGTCGAGGGCGACGGCTTCAGCCGCATCGAGCTGCCGGCGGCGCAGGATCGCCTGGGGATCCTGTCGCATCCGTCGCTGCTGTCGGTCGGGGCCCACTACGATCGCAACTCGCCGACGCGGCGCGGCCTGTTCATCCAGCGGCAGCTGCTGTGCAACGACGTGCCGCCGCCGCCGCCCAACGTCGACACCAACCTGCCCGAGCCCGTCGAGCAGACCACGCTGCGCGAGCGCCTCGAGGGCCACCTCGCCCAGGGCGGCGCCTGCGTCGGCTGCCACGCGCAGACCGACCCGCTGGGCTTCGCGTTCGAGTTCTACGACGCCACCGGCGTGCGGCGCGAGCTCGACAACGGCTACCCGATCGACGCCTCGGGCGAGGTCGACGGCCTGGGGAGCTTCGTGGGCGCCGCCGAGCTCGCGGTGCTGGTGCGCGACGACCCGCGGCTGGCCGCGTGCATGGTCCGCAACCTGTATCGCCACGCGATCGGTCGGCAGGAGGACGAGGGCACCGCCGAGCTGCTCGCGTCGCTGTCCGACCGCTTCACCGCGGCGGAGTTCGACTTCCCCGGCCTCATCGTCGATCTGGTCGACAACCCGGGCTTTCTCGAGATCACGGATCCGCAGTAGCGGGAGGAGCCAAGCGCATGCGTCTACTGCGAAAACCATCGATCTCCCGCCGTACCCTGCTCCGTGGCGTCACCGCGGGGACCAGCGTCGCCATCGGCTTGCCGTTGCTCGAGGCCATGCTCGACGCCAACGGCGAGGCGCTGGCGGGCGGCGAGCCGCTGCCCAAGCGCTTCGTCACCTGGCTGGTCAGCAACGGCTTCCTGCTCGATCGCTTCGAGCCCGAGCAGACCGGCGCCGACTGGGATCTCACCGAGCAGCTCGATCCGCTGGCCGACGTCAAGGACTACGTCAACCTGTGCACCGGCTACGCCAACCACGGCGCGGACGCGGGCTTCGTCAGCGGCCACATCGAGGGCATGACGGTGTTCACCGGGTATCCGTACTCGAACGCCGGCGGGTTCTACGACGCCGGCGGCCCGTCGATCGATCAGCTGGTCGCGGACGCGATCGGCAACACGACCCCGGTGCGCTCGCTGCAGGTCGCGGTCTCCAAGGCGAACACGTTCGCCAACTCGGGCACGCTGGGCAGCGCGATCTCCTTCTCCGGCGATCCCGGATCGTTGGTGCCGCTGCCGCCCCTGTCCAGCCCCAAGGCCGTGTGGCAGTCGCTGTTCGGCATCTTCCCCGGTCCGGGCGCCCCCGACGGTGATCGCGTCGTCCGCACGATGATGCTCGACGCCGTGAAGGCGCAGAGCGAGGACCTGCGCGGTAAGGTCGGCGCGGCGGACCGCGCCCGCATCGACGCGCACCTGCAGGGCGTCGCGGAGCTCAACCAGAAGATCTCGGCCCTCGCGCCGGCGTGTGTGCTCCCCGACGAGCCATCGCTCGAGAACCTCGAGCCTGTCGGCAGCGAGCAGATCCGCCTGGTCAGCGAGTCGATGAGCGAGCTCATCACCTACGCGCTGCGCTGCGACATCACGCGGGTCGCCTCGGTGATGTTCCTCGGCCTCGCCGGCGAGACGCCGTACACGGAGATCGGCATCGCGTCGACCAAGCACTCGCTCAGCCACGAGGCCCAGTACAACGGCCTCGCGCTGAACAACCTCAACGCCAGCATCATCTACGAGATGGAGCGGTTCGCCCACTTCGTGAAGTCGCTGCGCGACGCCGAGGACGCGCTCGGGGCCAACCTGCTCGACTCGACGATCGTGTATGCGTCGAGCGACTGCTCGGTCGGCTGGCTGCACAGCGTGTCGCGCCAGCCGATCATCCTGGTCGGCACCGGCGGTGGGTACCTCAAGTACCCGGGCATCCACGTGCAGGCGGTCCCCAACGACCCGTCGGATCCCAACGGGCTCGCGTCGCCGTACATGCCGACCGCGGGCAACACCTCGGACATCGCCCTGGCGTGCCTGAAGGCCTTCGATCCGGGCGCCGACGGCTTCGGCGGGGGCGCGGCGGAGTCGGTGGATCCGCTGCCGGACATCCTGGCGTAGCCGAGCGGGGCGTCATGGGCGATCCTCTCGCCGATGACGCTCCCCCCTCGCGCCACGGTCCTCGCGGCCGCGCTGTCGCTGTTTTCCGCGCTCGCGTCCGCGTGCTCGTCCGATGACGGCGAGGCCGCGAGCACGTCGAGCAGCGCGGGTCCGACGACCGAGCCCGGCAGCACGTCCGCCACGGATCCGACCGAAACCACCACCAGCGCCGACAGCACGGGCGGCACCGGAGCGGCCGACACCACCGGCGGCGCCGACGACTCGAGCACCGGGACACCCCCGGGGGCGCGCGTCGTCGTCGGCGTCGGCTACGGCGGAATGCGGGTGCGCTCCCTCGACGACGGCAACACGTGGCAGGACTACGTGCAGCTCCGCGACGCTGGCGGCGACGACGAGGACCTCCTTCGCGGGTGCACGTGGGGCGGTGGCCGCTTCGTCGCCGCGGGGTGGCGCATCTTCAGCTCGACCGATGGCGTGACCTGGGAGGAGCACGACAACCCGACCGGGCAGTGGCTGGGCGCGGTGGCCCACGGCAACGGCATGTTCCTCGGCGTCGGCGGCGGGGGCTTCTGCGCGCGCTCGCCCGACGGCGTCGCGTGGGAATCGTGCACCGACGTCACCGACGGCGAGGACTTCGAGCACGTGCGCTCGACCCTCTTCTTCGACGGGCTGTTCTTCACGGCCGACGAGGACGGCGACGTCCGCAGCTCGCCCGACGGCGACGTGTGGAGCCTGGTCGGCAACGTCGGCGGCGGGTGGATCGCCGAGCAGGGCGGCGAGATCGTCTACCTGGATCAGGGGGCCCCGGCGGAGTTCGACGGCTTCCGGCTGCGCGGGAGCATCGAGCGGGCACCCTCGGGCTCCGAGGACTTCGTCGGGGTCTACGCCGCGCCCAACGGCAATTCGGTCACGGACGCCAAGCGCTTCGGGTTCTGCGAGGGGTTCGTCGACTGACGGCGCGCCGCTTGGGCGGCCGTTGCTCGGGCCCGTCGCCACTCCGGTACACTGATCGGCGTCATGCCCGCCGACCTCCGCCACTCCCCCGTCGCCGCCGTCGTCGCTGTCCTCGTCGGACTCGCGTTCGTCCCGGCCTGCTTCGATCCGGAGCCGCCGACCATGGCATCGGGGACCGACAGCAGCGCGGACAGCACGGGCGGCGCGTGCGAGGCGGGCGCGACCCAGGCGTGCACCTGCGGCGACGGTCAGGACAGCACGCAGACGTGCCTCGACGACGGCAGCGGCTTCGGTGCCTGCGAGTGTGACGGCGCCGACACGACGGCGACCGATCCGACCACCGACCCGACCGATCCGACGGAGCAACCGACCACCGACGATCCCAGCACCAGCGGACCGCCGCCGCGCTGCGCTGACGACGACGAGTGCGCCGACATGGCGCGGGGCGAGTGCGAGGTCGGCGTGTGCGACGGGGGCATGTGCGTGGTGCAGCCAGTCGACGCCGGCGAGCCGTGCGGGGACGCGGCCGCCGACGGCTGCACCGCGGCCGACACCTGCGACGGCAAGGGGCAGTGCGCGAGCAACGATGCGCCCGAGGGATTCGACTGCGACGGCTGCGAGCTCGGCGTGTGTGCCTGCAGCGCGGGCGCCTGCGGTGACTGCGACGACTTCGCGGCGTTCAATCACTTCACGACGCCGCGATCGATCGCCGGGTGGACGCTGACCGGTGGCTGGGGCCTCTACCGCGAGGCGCCGCAGAACTTCGCGAGCGGGCCCACGGTGTTCGACAGCCAGGTGTTCGGCACCGACGGCAACCGCGTCGCGCCGTACCCTGGCAACGAGACCGAGACCTCGACGGCGCGCACGCGCCCGACGATCCTGCCCGCGACGCTCGACTTCCTGTCGTGGCACGTCGACGAGGGGACGATCGACACCAAGCAGGTGCGCGTGTCGGTCGACGGCGGAGCGACGTTCGTGAACGTGGCGGATTGTGCGTTCGACGCCACGCCGGTGTTCTGCCAGGTGTCGGCGGACACCCGGCCGGCCGACGCTTGGGACGCGATCTCGCTGCCGGTGCCCCCCGACATGGTCGGTCAGGTCGGCGTGGTCGAGTTCTTCTACAACACGCAGGATCAGTGCTGCAGCTTCGAGCGCGGGTGGTTCATCGACGCGGCGAACTTCGCGACCGAGTGCGATTGCGCCGAGGATGCAACGTGCGCCGGGTTCGGTGGGACGTGCGGCGCGTCGGTCTGCGGGGTGACCGGCGAGTGCGAGCTCGATGCGGTCGCGGCCGGGACCGACTGCGGCGACGCGACCGAGAACCAGTGCAACACCGCGGACGCGTGTGACGGACTCGGGTACTGCGCGACGAACAACGCGACCAACGGGCTGACCCAGTGCGAGGACTGTGGCGCGGGCTTCGGCAACTGCAACGCGTGTCAGGAGGGCGCGTGCGCCGACTGTGACGCGCTCGCCGGCATCAACGACTTCAGCAACTCGTCGTTCATCGAGGGCTGGGTCATCGAGGACCTCGCGGGGACCGGGGCCGACTGGCAGCTGTTCGCGAGCGCGCCGCAGAGCCAGGCGATGGGCTCGACGCCGACGCCCCTGGCGTTCTCGCTGTCGTTCGGCACCGACGGCAACCGTCAGGCGCCGTACCCCGGAGCCGAGACGGAGCACTCGCGCGTGACGACGCCGCCGGACGTGGTGCCGGCGCAGATCACCTTCGCGTCGTGGAACGTCGACGAGGGGACCGGGGTCGACAACAAGACCATCGAGATCTCCGTCGACGGCGGGGTGTCGTGGACGGTGCTCGTCGACTGCAACGGCGTCGGCATCCCCCAGCCGTTCTGCGTCTCCCGCAATGATCCCCGTGCGGGCAACGACTGGGACGCGGTCGCGATCGACACCGCTGCATTCGAGGGGCAGGTCGGTCAGCTGCGCTTCACGTACAACACGGGCGACGGGTGCTGCTCGTTCGAGCGCGGGTGGTTCATCGACAACATGAACTTCGGCGAGATCTGCTTCGACAGTCCGTTCGGGTGAGCGAGGCGGGTCGTGGCCCGGCGGGGGCCACGAGTCGTCCGCGGGCCGGCGGGAACCTTCGACCGGTCTCGGTCGAACACCCCTTTCAAGGGGGCAGCGATGCGACGCAACACGACGGTGGTCCTGGCGATGTGGGCGCTCGTCGCGTGCGCCCGCGGGGACCAGAGCGAGGGCCTGACGTCGGGGGCGTTCACGTCGATCGGCAGCGGCGGCGAGACCGGCACGGAGCCCGCCGAGTCGAGCGGGACGGACGACGGCGACGACGGGGTGCCGGTCGACCCGGGAGGGTCGTCCTCGTCGAGCGGCGACGAAGACGGCGACGGCGATGGCGGCGACTCGACGGGGATGGCCGTGGGCGACGGGAGCTCCTCGGGTGGCCCGATCGATGCGGACACCGGCGGTGACCCCGTGCCCGAGGTGGGTCCGTGGGAGGATTGCTCGGAGGCGAATTGCGCCGACGGGATCGGGTGCGTCGGCCTCGACGGGGTGGACGCGTTCTACTGCGCGCCCGATTGCGTCGACCACTCGGACTGCATCGCACCCGCGGGCAGCGACGCGACGGCGTTGTGTGCCGTCGTCACGGATGGCGGCGCGCCGTCACACTGCGCGCTCCTGTGTTCGCTCGAAGGCGAACCCCAAGGGGACTGCCCGGATCAGATGGTGTGCACGCCGATGCCGGGCGCGTCTCCGGCGTTCAGTTTGTGCGTGCCGTGACGAGGAGCTTCACGGCGAGAAGGCGCAGCGGAAACCGACGCTCTCCGACCCACCATCGGGCGACGGGGTATCGAAGTCCGGGCCGCGGAAGGAGGTCCGCGCTGCAGTTCGCGTGGGCACAGGTCGGCGCGTCGTTTCCCCAGGGGAACAAGCGTCCATCCGTCCCTCGCGCCGCCTTCTCCCACTGCGCCTCGGTGGGGGGTCTCGCTTCGCGCCAGGTTCCTATCGCGCCAACCGAGCGGGGACGGACGGGGGCGTATCGATCAGGCGAGCCCGTCGATACGCCCCCCAGGGAAACGATCACGGGCAGGTGAGCGTGACGGTGTGCATGTGCCCGTCGAACGAGCTCTGCACCTGCACGGTGCCGGTCTCGAGCAGCGTCGAGAAGTTCTCCGCCGTGAGCGTGACGGTGTGCATGTGCGCGCCGCCAGCGTTGTAGATCATCTCGACGCCGGCTTGGATGTCGGCGAGCGGCACCGTGAGCGTGTGGGCGTGCAGATCGAAGTCCGCCGTCGGATCCGCGCTGCACCCCGCCGCGCCCGTCGTCCCGCTGTCCCCCGTCGAGTCCGCCGCGCCGGTCGACTCGGTCCCCGGCCCGCTGGTCGACGGATCCCCCGACGTATCGCCGGTCGCGGACGGATCCACCGTCGGGTCGCCGCTGGTCGACGGATCCCCCGTGGGGTCGATCGGGTTGGTGCTGCCCTCGGTCGTCGGGTTCGTGGCGCCGGTCGAGGCGTCGGTGCCGGCGCCGGTGTCGTCTCCGTCGTCGCCGCCGCAGGCGGGGAGGAGGATCGCGGCCGCGGTGGCGCCGAGGCTGAGGTGGAGGAACTGCTTGCGGGTGACGTCGCGCTTCATGGTCAGGGCCTTCTGGAAGGGAGGGGCGCAAACGTAGCAGACACCTTCGCCTTGCGGATCGCCCGCGACGCGCCGCCGGGGTCCGTGCGGTGATTCACCGCAGGCCCGACGGACACTCGGGTGTGCGCAGCGCTACGCCAGGAACCGTTCGCGAAGGTCCGACGGCCCGGGACCACCGCTCTGGCACTGTTGGCCCACCCCATGGCTCGCATGCGTCGTCGCGGCTTCCTCCTGCGTTCCTCGGTCGTGCTCGGATCGGGCTGCCTCGTCGCCCCCAACACGCGGGCCGCGGTCGCCCCCGCGGTGCTGCGCAAGCCGGTCGCGCCGGTCGTCGTCGCGTCCGCGAACGGACACGCCGGCTGCGTCGCGCGGGCGTTCGAGGAGATCGTCGCGGGCAAGGCCGTCGTCGATGCGGTCGTCTCGGGCGTGACGCTCGTCGAGGACGATCCCAACGATCACAGCGTCGGGCTCGGCGGCCTGCCGAACGAGGACGGCGAGGTCGAGCTCGACGCGTCGGTGATGGACGGGCCGAGCGGGTTGGCGGGCGCGGTCGCGTCGATCCGCCGGATCAAGAACCCGAGCCGCGTCGCGCTCGCCGTGCTGCGCTACACCGATCACGTGCTGCTCGTCGGCGCCGGTGCCAACGCCTTCGCGAAGGCCCACGGCTTCCCCGAGCAGGAGCTGCTCACCCCCGAGGCCCGCGAGATCTGGCTGCACTGGCGCGCCACGATGTCGGACACCGACGACTGGCTGCCGAAGACGGGCAAGGACGTCCCCGAGAACGTGAAGCAGTACTTCGGGATCACCGGCACCATCAACTGCTGCGGCGTCGATGCGAAGGGGGACCTCGGCGGCGTCACGACGACGAGCGGCCTGGCGTTCAAGCTCGCCGGTCGCGTGGGCGACAGCCCGATCCCCGGGGCCGGCCTGTTCGTCGACAACGCGGTGGGGGCTGCGGGCAGCACCGGCCGCGGCGAGGCCAACCTCGTCACCGCGGGCAGCCACACCGTCGTGGAGTTCATGCGCGCCGGCAAGCACCCCAAGGACGCCTGCCTCGCCGCGTGTCGCCGCATCGCCGAGTCCACCCGCGCCCCGCGATTGCTGCGCGCCGATGGCCGCCCCGACTTCAACGTGAGCTACTACGCGGTGGACAAACGCGGCCGCTACGGCGGCGCCGCGCTGTACGACGGAGGCGAGTTCGCGGTGTGCGACGCCAAGGGGCCGCGCAAGGAATCGCTCGTCGGGCTGTTCGCGCGCTGATCGTGCGTCGGCGATGTGCGTCGCCGCGCGTGCGTCGTGCCGTCGCACCGTGCTGACCGACTTGACCCTCGCGCACGCGCTTGCCAGCCTAGGGTGCGGAGTGGCACTCGTGACCAAGCGTCAAGTCTGTTGGTACGGTTCGATGTGGTTCGCGGCCGCCTGTGGGAGCTCGACGGCGGATCCGATGGCGAGCGGCTCGGCGTCGGCCGGTGAGACCGGCGTCACCGGATCACCGGGCACCGACGGGACCACCGGCGGCGAGGGCACCGGCGCGAGCGCGAGCGCCAGTGCGAGCGCGAGCGCGAGCGCGGGATCGACGGGCGCCGCCGACGAGTCGGACGCCGGAGATCCGCCGGTCGGCTTCGACGTCGCCAACCAACCCGACGCGCCGGGCCTCGGCCCCTGTGCCGACGGCAAGGGCGGCGGCGGCATGGGCCCCGACTTCTCGTACCTCTGGGCGGCCAACAGCGGCCAGGGGACGATCAGCAAGATCGACACGGAGACGGTCACCGAGATCGGCCGCTACATCGTGCGACCCGACTCGGCCGGATCGCCGTCGCGCACCTCGGTGAGCTCGTCGGGCAACGTCGCGGTCGCGAACCGCTCCGGCGGCGTGACCAAGGTCTACGCGCGGCTCGAGGACTGCGAGGAGAGCAACGGCACCCCCGGCATCCAGACCTCGGACGGCAACGCCGCGCTGCCGTGGGGCGAGGAGGAGTGCATCGCTTGGCACACGCCGTTCGCCTACCAGAGCCAGCGGCCCGTCGCGTGGGTGCGCGGCGTGCTGGATCCGGTCACCTGTGAGCTCAACAACGAGTACCTGTGGACCTCGGGCATGTCGGGCGGACAGATCGACGTGCTGCTCCTCGACGGCGAGACCGGTGCCGTGATCGAGCAGACCCCGGTCGCGGGCCTCATCGCCGACAGCTACGGGTTGTACGGTGGCGCGGTCGATGCCGAGGGCAACTTCTGGGCGACGCAGCTCGGCTCCGCGAATCGCCTGGTGCGGATCGACATCGACGATCTGTCGAGCCAGGTGTGGATGCCGCCGTCGGGCCCGTGGTGGTACGGCATGACCGTCGACAGCGAGGGGTACGTGTGGATGTGCGGCGACTCGGTCGCGCGGTTCGACCCGATGACCGAGATGTTCACGACGGCGGCGGTCAACGGCTACACCGGCTGCATGGCGGAGCAGGGCGAGGACGGCCTGCTGTGGATGTCGAGCTTCTCCGGCGGCGCGGGCGTGATCGGGGTCAACCGAGAGACGCTCGCCGTCGAGGCCCAGTGGCCGACGCCCGATGCGTACGGCGTGAGCATCGACTTCTACGGCTACGTGTGGACCGTCAACAACAGCGGCGCGCACCGGGTCGATCCCGCCACCGGCGAGGTGACCAGCTACAACGGCTTGGTCGGCGCGTACACGTACAGCGACATGACCGGGTACGCACTGACGTACGCCGGCGGCGGCACGCCGTCGGGTTGATGTGGTGGGGCGGCGCGCCGCGGTGCGCGCCAGCGCGGTCGTGCAAACCGGAGCCGACGCGGCGGCAACTGAGTGGTCGAGAACCCCTCGCCATGCAGTTCGACATCCATCGTCTCGTTGCCCACGCCCTCGGCGTCAGTCTCCTCTCCGCGTCGGTCGGCTGCGACACCGACGAGCGCAACCGTGCCGAGCTCGAGCTCGAGGACGACGACGACTGCGACGACGGCGCGTGCGACTCGGACCGCGACGGCAACGAGTTCTACGTCTGCACGCCGGAGATGTTCTCCACGATGCTCGACTGCGGACCGATCGTGACCAGCATCGTCACGCTGATCGTCACGAACACCGCGACGCCCGACAGCACCGGTCGGCTCGCCCCGGGCGTGTACAAGTGCACCGAGACGGCGCTGAAGTGGGCCGCGTGCCACCAGACGTACTACGGCCACGGCGTCAGCTGCCGCGAGTCCCGCTTCGGCGACGGGGTCGTCGGGAACGCAGAGATCTCCTGCAGCAACGGTGACCGGTGGAACGCCGCCACCGACAATCCGCTCAACTGCAACGACGAGGACTACGGCTACTTCTGCAACTTCCACACGGACGCCGACGACGACGCGGTCGATGTCGCCGATCCCACGGACGCGGGTGGTGCCGGCAGCTGTGCGAATGCCTGCGGTCTCGCCACGGACGTGTGCGGCTGCGATGCCGCGTGCAGCCAGTACGGAGATTGCTGCCCCGACTACCAGGCGCAGTGCGGCGCGTGACGGCTGGCCCTCGGCCGCAGGCCGATCAGCCCTCGGGTTGGTACGGCGCGCAGGTCGAGACGGCGGCGCCGACGACCGATACGCCGATGCCGGGGTGGATCTGCTCCACCTCGCCCGAGATCGGATCCCACGCGCGGATGTCGGAGCCGGGGTCGCCCGACGAGGAGAACAGCCACAGGCGGCCTGCCCACTGCGCGAAGGCCCACGGCGAACCGACCCCGAAGTCGAGGAACTCGTCGCTCACGATGCTCGAGTTCGACTCGTCGAGCTCGGCGATTGCCGCGATGTCGCCGGGGAAGAACCCGAACAGACGCGAGTCCCCGGTCCCGGTCAGATCCGCGATCTGGTAGTAGCCCGTCGGGACCAGCGCCGCGGTGCCGACGATCTCCATGTCCATCGTGTCGAGATCGACGCGTCCGAGCGACAGCGGGTTCTCGAAGTCGAACGACCCGCCTACGTTCGCACCGATGTACAGGCTCTCGGTCTCGCTGTCCGGCGCGTCCGCCACGAACGCCAGGCTGTTCACGCCGATGTTCTCGACGATCGGATCGACGAAGTCGGTGGCGTCGCACGCCAACGAGATCGGATCGATGGTGTAGATCGCCCGGTTGCCGGCGTCGTCGATCATCATCGCCCAGAGCACGCCGGTGCGATCGACGGTGAGCGCCTGGGCATTGCTGACGCCGTTGCATGCGGGGGTCCCGAGGAGCTCGACCTCCAGCGACGACGGGGTGATCCGATGCAGCGCAGCGTCGACGTCGAGGAGATAGATGGAGTCCCCGACCTCGCTGGCGCAGCCGCCCGGCGGGGTGTCGTTGGCGACGTCGAGCACCAGCGACGGGCCGGTGTCGTCGGCGGTGTCGTCGGTCTCGGCGGGAAGCGTCCCGCCCACGGTCGAGCCCGCGCCGCCGGTGGAGCCCGTGGTCGTGGACCCCGAGCTCGTCCCGGAGCTGCCCGCGGCCGTCCCGGTCGGGTCTCCGCCGCTGTCGCCCGATCCGGTCGAGAGCCCGCCGACATCCGCGACCGGGGTGCCACAGGCCACGGCACCGACGAGCAACCCGACGAGGCGAGGGCGGGATCCAGACGCGTTAGGAGTCATCGACCGCTCCATGCCCGCCGAGGTCCCCCGCTTCACGGGGCGGCGCACGGAATCGTCGAGGGCGCCTCCTCGTCGTCAGGCCGACGTGGTCGACCTGTGGGGTCAGCCATCCCGGTCGACGTCTTCAAGTCGCACTTCGCAGGGATGGGCGTGGTGTCCTAGCCCGGCACGCTGGGCCTGTGGGCAGGGTCTGGCACCGCGCTTTGACAGTGGCCGCGTGACCCGCCACGGTGATCCGCCGTGGCGCTCTCCACCCTGCTCGTCACCGCGATCGCGTCGATGTCGACGGCGCCGATCTCGGTCACGGGCGACGGAGGCTGCCTCGACGCCGCGGCGCTCGAGGCCCGGGCGCAGAGCTGGGGCGCGCGCGAGGCGTGGCCCGACGGCGTCACCGCCCACGTCGAGCACACCGACGCGACGCTGACGATCCGCGTGATCGCGGTCGTCGGCGAGCAGGTAGTGCGCACGTTCGACGCGGTGCCCGAGGCCTGCCACGACGTCGAGTTGATGGCCGCGGTGGCGATCGCGATGGCGCTCGACGCCGTGGAGCAGGCGATCGCGAGCGCGCCACCGGCCGACGCGGTGCGAGCCGACGCTGCGCCCGCGCGTCCGATCCCGATCGTCACGCTGCGCGACACGGCGTGGTCGGTGCGACCGGTGCGGCCTGTGGTCGCGCTCTCGATCGGCCTCGGCGGCGGCCAGGGCCTCGTCCCGTTCGCGACCGCGGAGGGGACGTTCGGCGTGCGCGTGGGCTGGCGCCGCGTGGCGCTCGTCGGCGCCCTCGAGCTCGGGGCGCGTCGCGTCGACGACTTCGATCGCACCGGCGCGCTCACGATCCTGCGGCTCGGCCCGATGCTCGGCGTGTGCAGCCCGTGGGCCCGCGGTCGCTGGACGCTCGGCGTGTGCGCCCTCGGCATGGTGGGATCGCTCGTCGCCCAGACCCGCCGGACGGCGGTGCCGCGCCGCTCGGTCGTGCCGTGGCTCGCGGCCGCGCTACGCACCGAGGTCGCCCTCGGGCTCTCGGCGCGCTGGTCGATGGTCGCGCAGAGCGACGTCGTCCTCGGCCTGGTCCGACCCACGATCACCGCGACCGAGCTGGCGACCGGCCGCGCGGTCGCCTGGTCCACCCCGCGGTGGGGCTGGCGGGGCGGCCTGGCCGTGCGGGTGGGGCTGGGCCGGATTCCACCGGGGCCCGTGAAGCGGCGGGCCGCGGCGCGCATGGAGGGGGCAGGGTGACCCCCGAACCCCAGGCCGTCTCCGCGACCGAGCTGTTCCGGCGGCACGCGGGGTTCATCGCGCGCTTCGTGGTGCGCTACGGGGTCGAGCTCGCCGATGTCGACGACGTGGTGCAGGAGGTGTTCCTCGTCGCGCACGCCCACGGCGGCTATCGGCCCGGGCCGGCCAAGCCCACGAGTTGGCTCGCGGCGATCGCCGTGCGCGTCGCGTCGTCGCACCGCCGCAAGCTGCGGACCCGCGCGTTCGGGCGCGGTCAGGGCGAGCTGATCGACGAGGCGGCCAGTGACGCACCCAGCCCCGAGGTCCGCGCCGCGCTCGACGGCGACATGCTGCGGTTGCACGCCGCGCTGCGCTCGCTCGCGCCCGAGCACCGCGTGACGTTCATCCTGTTCGAGCTCGAGGGCGAGCCCTGCACCTCGATCGCCGCCGCGACCGGCGTGCCCGTCGGCACCGTGCACTCGCGGCTGTACCTCGCGCGCCGCCGACTGCGAGACGCGCTCGGCTCCCCATCGCCCCGCGCCCAGGAGATCCAATGGACGAGCCACGACCCCTGAGCGACGACGATCGCGATCCACTCGCGCGGCTGGTCCGCCACGGGCGGGGCCTCGAGGTCGCGTACGACGTCGAGGCTGGGCTCGCGCGGCACATTGCGGCGATCGACGGCGGCGCGCAGCCGTGGTCGATGACCAGCGGCGGCTCGGGATGGGGCCTGGGCTTGGGCCTCGGCGTCATCGCGATCGCGGCGGTGGTCGCCGGGTGGATCGCGATGCGGTCACCGGAGGCCACGCCGGTCGCGACCGCGGCGACCGACGACGTCGCGGTGATCGACGCGGCGCCTGTGCCCCAGACCCGGGCCTTCGCGTCGGCGGCGATCGTCCCCACGTCGACGGCCGCGGGCGCCGTCGCGGTCGACGAGGTCGCGCCGCCGTCGGGGTCGCTGCCGGCCGTGCCGGCGCGGGGGTTGCCGCCGCGCGCCCGGCCGGTCGCGCCGCGCGTCGCCGCGTCTGCACCGACCGCCGCGTCGGCGCCCGAGCAGGCGCCGAGTACCGACGATCGCATCGCCCGCGAGGCCGCGCAGATCCGACAGATCCGCCGCGACCTCGCCGAGGGCCGCGCGGCCGCGGCCCTGCGCAGCTGCGACGCAGGTGACGACGAGTTCGGCGACGGCGTGTTCGCCCTCGAGCGGCAGGGGCTGCGCGTGCTCAGCCTCTTCGCGCTCGGCCGCCGCGACGAGGCGATGTCGGCCGCGACGCGCTACCTGGACGCGCACCCCAAGGGGCCGCTCGCCGCGAAGATCCGCGCCGCCGCGGCCGACTGACGCTACGCGATCGCGCTGCCGCGGTAGACGTCGTCCACGACCAGGAGGCAGTCGAGGCTGTCCACCCGCACGCGCCCGCCGGCGATCGCGACGCGGGCCGCCCATTGGCCGTCGTCGAGCCGGTGATGCACGACGACGCGACGCTCCCGGTGCGAGATGATGACGTACTCGCGAAGCGACGGGATCGTCCGGTAGTACTCGAGCTTCGCTCCGGTGTCGTACTCCTCCGAGGAGTCGCTCGTGACCTCGACGAGTACGCTCGGATTCAACGCGGTGGCGTTCGGGCTCGGTGGGTGGTGCTCGAGTGGGCCGCAGATCACCGCGCCGTCGGGGAACGTCGCCAGGCCCGCGGCCTCGACATAGATGCGGAGATCGGAGGTGTGGGCGCGGCACGGCCGATCGCCGATCGCGTTGCCCAACGCGCGCAGCACCTCGGCGGCGAGGGCCGAGTGCTCCTCGGATCCGCCCGCCATCGCGTAGATCTCGCCGTCGAGGAACTCGTGCTTCGTGGGGCTCTGTTGCTCGAGCGCCACGTACTCCGCGTAGGTGTAGCGATGGACGCGGCGCGCGAACGACATGACGCCGCCGAGCGTAGCACGGGTGATCGTCGCAGGGGCGTCGGCCGCACCGGAATTGCCGGGCGCGCGGGTGTCTGTCGCGGACCATGATGCCTTCGACTTGCACTCGAGCACCGGGCGGCCTTGCGACGATCCTCGTGATCGCGGTGCTCGGCCCCGCCGCGTGCGGCGATCCGGGGGCCGGCGGCGACGCGGGCACGACGACCGACGCGAGCACCGGTGTCGCTGAGGGGAGCGCGAGCGCATCGACGACGGCGCCGACGGGGGAGGGCAGCTCGGGATCGACGGACGGCGGCGGCTCCACGGGCGGCGGCGACACGACGGCCGACACGTCGAGCAGCGGCGCGGGCGACAGCGAGTCGAGCACGGGCGACGTCGGTCCGATGGGCCTGCCCACGCTCGGCTCGTTGGTGGTGCTCGGCGACTCGATCAGCGACGGGGGCGGTGGCGCGCCGTTCTACTACACGCTGCTGCACGCCGACCTCGACGCGTTCTACGGCGACGTGCAGTACGTCAACGTCGCGCAGAGCGGCTCCGAGACCGAGGCGCTGCTCGGTCAGGTGCAGGACCTCCCCGCGGCGCTGCCCGGCCCCGTCGCGGTGGTGATCACGAGCGGCGGCAACGACATGAAGGCCAACATCGTCGCGGTCGTGACGGGCGTCGACGGCCCGGCCAAGGCCGCGCTGCAGGCCAACATCGCCGCGGCCCAGGACGCCCTGCTCGCGCCCAATCGCTTCGGCCCGGGGGTCGAGGTCCATCTCTTCGAGGGCAACATCTACGACGCGAGCGACGGCGTCGGGGACTTCGGCGCCAACGACTGCGCGTTCGGGGGCGGCTTCCCGACGATCCCGACCGATCCGTTCTTCGAGGCGTGGAACGCCGCGATCGCCGAGACCACCGAGGCCCACGGCGGCCGTGCGGTCGACATGCACGCGTGGTTCTACGGCCACGGCTACCACACGCCACCGAACTGGTACGCGTCCGACTGCACGCACCCGAGCACGCTCGGCCACGATCAGCTGCGGCGGCTGTTCTACACCGAGATCACCGGCGCCACGCTGCCCTGAGTCCGCCCTGGCGTGTCGAGTGCGCATGCGACGAGTCGCTGCGATCCGTCCCGGTTTCTCTCGCGCGCACGACATCCCGTCGCACGTCGACGATGGGCGCAGCTCGGACGCAACCGCCCTCGACGATGCCCGTCGCAACGTGCATGCATCCCTCCGCTCCACGTCGCCTCCTCGCATTTTATCCATGGCTCGCGTCGATCTCCCTCGCCGCCGCGTGCGCGTCGGATCCACCCGCGAACGACGCGGTCGACGTCGAAGACCGCGGCCCGCTGGGCAAGGCCGACTTCATCGGCAGCTGCCAGGCGGAGGGCGATGATGACTACTGCGGCGGAAAAAGTGCGGGCGACTGCTGGTGCGACGAGTGGTGCGCGTCGTACGGCGATTGTTGCCCGGACAAGGTCGCGGTCTGTGATTGCGCCTGCGACGGGTCCGATGACGCGCCGGAGTGCGAGGCCGTCTGCAACCCGCCGCCGGTCTGCGGCGACGGCGTGGTCGAGGGCGACGAGACCTGCGACGGCGATGACCTCGCGGGGGTGTCGTGCGAGTCACTCGGGTACACGGGCGGCACGCTCGCGTGTGCCGTCGATTGCACGCTCGACGCCGCGGGTTGCACGTCGGGGCCCGCCTGCGAGGCGTTCGCGGGCAACACACCGGAGTTCGTCGAGCAATTCACGCTGGACCTGGTCGCCCCCCGCGGCGTGCGGATCGGTGACCTCGACGGGGATGGTCACCGCGATCTGCTCGTGGTGAGTCGACAGGGCGCCGACGATGGCCTCGTGCTGCTTCGCAACGACGGCACCGCCGCGTTCACCGAGGTCGCGCGCTTCGCCGATCGTTGGTGGCCGCAGCGGCCCCGGATCGTGGACCTCGACGCGGACGGCATCCCCGATCTCGTCGACCTCGGCGCCCACGGTGGCCTCGCGGTCAACACCCGCATCGTCGTGCGCCGCGGCCTGGGCGGCTTCGCCTATGCCGCGCCCGTGGTCTACGCCGTGCCGAGCTCGAACACGCGGGAGTTCGCGCTCGCCGATCTCGACACCGACGGCGATCTCGACGTCGTCGTCGCGGGGCAAGCGTCGGTCGGCGTGCGCATGGGCAACGGCAACGGGACGTTCGCGGCGCAGGTGACCTACGCGATGGGCCAGGGGCAGGCGCGCGGCGTCGAGGTGATCGACGTCGACGCGAATGCGGCGCTGGACGTGGTGGTGCGGACGGCCACCGGGGTCTGCATCTTCCCCGGGGCCGGCGACGGCACGTTGGTCGGCGGCGCCCAGGTGTGTACGGCCATCGGCGCCGACGTCAACGACTTCATCGTCGGTCAGCTCAGCGCGGACGCGCATGTCGACGTCGGCTGGGTCCGCGCCGACGGCTCGCGGCTGGGCCTCGGTCTGGGTGGTGCCGCCGGGGTGCTGACGGGCACGCTGGGCGAGATCGACACGGCGTCCCAGCGCGCGCGCTCCCTCGAGCTCGGCGATCTCGACTGCGACGGCAACGCCGACCTGGTGCCGTACACGTCGGGCACCCTGCTCGACGCCTTCGAGGTCCACCGCACCGACGGCGCCGGCGGACTGCTCGATCCGGTGATCGTGCCCCTGGCGAGCCCGACGGCCCTCGATCTCGGCGATCTCGACGGTGACGGTGCGGACGACGTCGCCGTCGCACAGAGCCGAACGACGGGCGTCGGCGCGGTGCAACGGGTGGCGGTGTACCGCACGACGCTGCACTGAGTTGCGGGATCAGGCTACGTAGATCGCTCGACGGTCCACGTCCGCGGATGTCCCACCCACGGCGAGCGCGACGCACAGCAGTTCGATGCATCGACCAGGATCGGCAGGAACTCGCGGGGGGTGTCGTGGAACAACGGGGTTCGCTGGCGTCACGCCGCCACCGACACCGCCATGTCCACCGCACCTCGCCGTCCGCATCACCGCACCATCACCGTCGCCCACGTCGCCGTGCTCGGCACCTCGCTGCTCGCCGCGTGCGACGAGGCGAGGGACACCCGCGATGACGGGGGCGCCGGCATCTCGGGCGTCGACGACGTCGCCCCACGCACGCTCGAGGAGATGTTCGCCGAGGCCGCGGACGACTACGACGTGCCGATGCCGCTGCTGCTCGCGATCGGCCACGTCGAGACGCGGTGGCAGATGATCGCCGGGTCCGACGAGTTCGAGCACGGCGCGCCGGCGGTCGGCGTCATGGGGCTGCGCGGCGATCGGATCGCCGAGGCGGCCGCCCTCGCCGGGCTCGATCCTGCGGAGGTGGCCGCGGATCCCCACGCCAACATCCGCGCCGCGGCGGCGTGGTTGGCCGACCGCGCCGATGCGGCCGGGATGGAGGACCGCACGGACCTCGGCGCGTGGGCGGACGTCGTCGCCGAGTGGAGCGGACTGTCGCAGGACTGGGCGCGCGCGGCCTACGTCTACGTCGAGGTCTATCCGCGCCTGCGCGAGGGCGCCGTCGAGTACGACGCCGAGGGAGAGGTCATCGCGGAGCTCGAGCCCACCGAGGCGTATCCCAACTTCACCGTGCCGCCGCCCGAGCCGGCGCTCGCCGCCGGCCCCGACTACGAGCTGTCGGTGTGGCGGCCGTCGCCCAACACCAGCTCGCGGCCGGCGGGCAACGCAGGCAAGCGCGCGATGATCATCATCCACACGTGCGAGGGCAACTACGTCGGCTGCTACAGCTGGCTGGCGAACGCGCAGTCGGGCGTCAGCGCCCACTACGTGGTCAACTCCACGGGCACCGAGATCTCGCAGCTCGTCCCCGAGTCCAAGAAGGGATGGCACATCAGCGCGAAGTACAACTGCGCGCTCAACGACGACCACGACTGCGGTCGCAACGGCGCATCGAGCAACAACTTCACGATCGGCATCGAGCACGCCGGGTTCGGTGACCAGGCATCGTGGGACGATGGCCTCATCGATGCGTCGGCGCGGTTGGTCTGCAACATCGCGCGGGACAACGGCATCCCGATCGACGACGTCCACATCGTCGGTCACGGCCGGCTGCAGCCGAACAACCGCACCGACCCCGGGCCGAACTGGCCGTGGGCCGAGTACCTCGACCTCGCGCGGCAGCACTGCGACGAGGCCCAGCCGGAGCCGGAGCCGGAGCCGGATCCCGATCCGCAGCCGCAGCCCGACGTGCCGGCGACGATCGTCGTCGACAACGACAACGCCAACAACGATGCGACCTTCGCGATGGCCGCTGCCTCCAACGCGTGGACGAAGACCAGCGCCACGGCCGGCTTCAACGGCACGAACTACCTCTACGGCAGCTTCGCCGAGGTGTCGGATCCGGTGTCGTTCTGGTTCTACGCCCCGCAGGCGGGCGTGCGTACGATCGACGCCCGGTGGACCGCGGGCACCAATCGCACCACCTCTGCGGCGTTCGTCGCCTTCGATGCCGCGGGCAACAGCCTCGGGGTGGCCTACGCCAACCAGACGACCAACGGCGGGGCGTGGCGCGAGCTCGGCAGCTTCGCCTTCACGGCGGGGTGGAACCGCGTCGCCGTGTCGCGCTGGGGCGGAGGATCGAAGGTCGTGATCGCAGACGCGATCCGGGTGCGATAGCGCGGACGGGGTGCACGGGGGAACGCACGAGCGCGCCCCCCGAACACCCCGCGTGCGCCTCGCGGCCCTCAGGGCTTGGGCGCCTTGCGCCGCTCCCACGCGCCGTGGCGCTTCTTCTCCCACGGCTTGATCTCGCGCTCGTCGAGCAACGGCAGCCCGTCTCGCGCGCGGATCTCGTTCGAGAGCTGGCCGAGGACCGCGCGGTCGCAGTGCTCGGTGTACGCGACCTCCTCGCGACCGGTGCGCGCGAGCAGCTCCTCGGCGACGTAGTAGCCGTTCTTCGCCATCTGCTCGGGCGTCGGGATCCGGTACGTGATCTTGACGAGCTCGACCTTCGCCGGGCCGACGCCGCCGTGATCGCGGGCCCACTGCCGGCACTGCCAGCGCGCGAACCACTTGCGGTACCAGTCACCACCGCCGGACTCGCCGCCGATGATGCGGCGGTTCATCTTGCGCAGCCGGTCGTTCCAGATCCACGGGATCGGCTTGCGCTCCTCGGCGTAGACATCGCTGCGCATGTCCCAGACGTGCCCGTCGTGATCCGTGACGAGCACCTTCATGAACACGTTGCTGCGCGGGGGGTTGGGCGCGAACATGCCCCAGCCCTGCTCGGTCGTGGTCCGCGTGAGCCACATCGTGAACACGCCGCGCGCCGGGCCCCGGAAGCTCTGCAGACAGTCCTTGTCGGGGAGCAGCCACGTCGCGACCGCGGTGAGGTGCCAGGCGATGCCGAAGCTCACCACGAACCGGCCGAGCGCGCCGTAGGCCCACGGTGCCGGGGTCGCGGCGATCGTGGTGTTCGCCTCGGAGGTCGCGGTGTCGCGGGCCTGACGGGCGCGGACCCACGCGACGCCGGCGAGGAACACTGCGGTGGCCACCCAGATCCAGCGGAAGTCCCACTTCGGCGCGAGCTCGACGCGCACGACGACGCCCGCGACGACGCCTGCGAGGCCGGTGTACAGCGCCCACATCGGCAGCCGCGAGGGGTTGCGCTGCAGCGACGGCAGGCGCGGATCCTCGGCCGGCAGCACCGGCTCGCCGCGGGCGACCGACGCCGGGATGAACGGCACCTTCCACAGCGCGAGCCGGTGGCCGACGTCGCGGAGCAGGCTCGCGATCTCGCGGCCCTGGAGGAACGCGAACGTCGCCGACAACATGCCGGTCTGGAACTGACCGACGCTCATCAGCGTGAAGATGTGGGCGTGGAAGGCGAGGTGCCAGACCAGCAGCACGCGCCGACCGAAGAACCACTTGCACATCCACTCGCGATCGATGGTCACCGGCCGTGACAGCGCGCGGCCGAACACCGCGTGCAGCACGATCGGACGGTGCTCGAGCTTGCGCCACAGCAGCCACAGCGCGCCCCAGAGCCCCACCCAGAGGCCGACGAACGTGCCCGCGCCGATGGCCGGGGTGTAGTGGACCGGCCACGCGGTGTAGACCAGCGCGGCGGTGAGGCCGATGAGCGCCGCGAACGAGGCCCGCGCCAGCCAGCGGCGGGCACCGACGATGGGCGCGATCTTCTCGCGCATCGCCCACCGCGCGATGATGCCGAAGAGGATCAGCGGGAACGCGGTCTGCCCGATCTTCACCGCCCAGGTCATCGCCCGCAGCACGGTCGTGCCGGCCAGCGACGCGAGGAACTGCGGCGGCAGCCGGTAGAAGTGATCGAGGTTCATCGCGTAGTACAGCGAGTCGCCCGCGAGCCACACGCCGCCGGTCTTGAGCGTGCCGGTCGTGACGTAGATCGTCGCGAGCTGGAACATGATCAGCTTGCGCGGCCACGATGGGATGAGCCGGTAGATCGCCGCGAGGCCCTCGGGGTGCTCGGGGCTCGGGGCCACGCCCGCGCCGTTGCCCGGCCCGCCGCGATCCGACAGCAGCCCCGCGCGGCGCAGCTTCCGGCAGCGCAGCCAGTTGTCGATGCTGTACGCGTGCCCGCTCTTTGCGAACACGAGGTAGACGAGGAACGTGCGGTAGACGACCTCGGTGCCCTCCCACGCCAGCTGGTTGCGGACGAGGATCGAGTTCATCAGGAACCAGGTCGCCGCCGCGGCCAACCGCGTGCGAAAGCCGAGGATCAGGCACAGGCCTGCGACCTCGAACGCGAACAGATGGGCCCAGAAGAACGTCGGGCTGTCCCAGAAGTAGAGCAGCGACCACTTGGGGCCGCGCAGGAACTGCCAGAGCGCCCCCGCGTCGAAGAAGCCCCAGGGCTCGTCCGCAGAGGCGCCGTCACCGAAGCCCGCGAACTGCTCGCGGGCGAAGACCTCGCGGGCCACGGCGGTCGGGAAGATGCCCTCGTCGGTGTAGAGGTACTCGAAGTACTCCCACATGCCGTTGATGTTCGCGACGACGAAGAAGCCGAACACGATGCGGAACACCGCGATGCCGCGGGGATCCTCCTTGGTCAGCCACCATCGACGCCACAGATCGGCGTAGGAGATGAACAGCAGGGCGGCGGCGACCGCCGCCCCGAAGAGCAACCAGCCCATCGTGGGGCCGAGCGCGATCGCCTCCGTGTTGGGGACGCGGTCGGCCAATGCGAGCAGTGTCGAAGCCATGGTCGTCTCCCGTCGATCACGAGTGGCTGACGGTGGCGGGGATGCCGAGCGTCGGCGCGGGCGTGGGCGGGCTCACGACGACGGGCTTGGAGGTCACCGCGCCGGCACCATCGCTCGGCACGCCCGAGCGCTCGAACCGGAGGATCCAGCGGTACAGCAGCACGATGAAGACCGCGCCGCCGATCCACAAACCACCCAACGTACCGAAGATTGCAACGTCGATTGCGCGAACCGCCAGCAAGACCATGATGGAAATCCTCTGGTCTTGATTGCTACGCCGACGCGCGTCACGGTGGCAGCGATGGCTTTGCGCGCGTGCATGGGCGTCGCGACGCGTCCACGCACTTGTTTCGCCGCGCGTCCGTGTTCGAGGTCACGACGTCGGGTTGCGCACGCGATCGCGGGCCGAAGTCGCGATCGCGACGCGCCCGCGACTACTCGCGGATCGCGACGAACCCGAACCACGCGTCCGCGGTGTCGACACAGCTCACCTCGACGTGCTCCATCGCACTGCCGACCTCGATCGCCGTCGCGCCGAGGCGACCGGCGCGACGGTCGTAGACGACCTCGGCCGCGTCCCCGTCGAGGAACGCGAGCGCGGCGCGGCGGTCGACCGTGCACGGATCAGAGCAGATGAAGTCGCACGGCTCCGGGATCGTGGGCTCGATCGGGCACACGTCGTCGAGGAGCTCGACCTGCAGCGGCGCGAAGAACTCGCCGGGGGGCCCGTCGTTGCCGGCCTCTCCGGGGAGCGCCTCTGCCGACATCGCCGCGAGCATGACCTCGCCGTCGCGACGCACCACCACGTACACGTTGGCCCACCACGGCACGTCGATCCACACGCCGAGCTCGACCACGTCGCCGAGCGCGAGCGCGCTGTCGCCGACGTTCGACACGTCGAGGGAGTGCGAGCCGTCCTCGCACGCGAGCCCGAGGTGCAGGGCCGTGCCGACCGGGCCGATCCACGTGAGCACGCAGGTGGTCGTGAGCGAGGTCGGCGCGTGCTCCCAGCCGATGATGCCGTCGACGAGCACGGCGGTCTCGATGTCGTCCGGCTGCGGATCGCACGCGGACTGCGGCAGATCGCCGGTGGTCGAGTCGTCGCCGGTCGAGCTGGTGTCATCCGCGCCCGTGCCGGAGACCGAGGTCGAGCTGACCGACATGCCCTCGGTCGTGGTCAGCGTGACCGTGCCGAGGGTCGGATCCAGCGTGTCCGTGACGTCGGTCAGCGTATCCGGGAGGTCGCTGGTCCAGTCCGTGAGCTCGAAATCGGGCAGGTCGAGCTTGCCCTGGATGCAGCCTGTGAGGGCCATGACGCCGAACCACCCGAGTCGACGCCCGTTCATGGTTAGCAATGTTAGCAATGGCCGTGTTGTCATGTCAAGCCCGTCCGTCATTCCGCGTGGGTTCGGGCTCGGCACCCCGAGGGGACACCACCGTCGGCCGTGAATGGCTCGGCGGGCCGCGGCGCTTCGGTCGATCGTCCCTCGGAACGGTGACGAATCGGCGCCGAATCGTCCCCCGATTGGCCTCGCGCTACGCTGGCGGACCCGTGCCCATCCGCCTGTCCGACCGCTCGACGCTGCTGGTCCCCGTCGCCCACGACGCCCTCGCGATCCCGGCGACGGTTCGCCTCGGCGACGTCGAGCTGGTGCGCAAGTCCGAGCACCACATCACCGTGTTCGGGTTCGACATCGGCAAGCTCCTCGGGGCCGCGATCGCGAAGACGCCGGCGCTGCGGGCGGCGGTCGATGCCCTCGCCGAGGCCGCCGACTTCGGCTGGACGATGCCGAGCCCGCCGACGCTGTGGCGACTGCACCGCGATCGGCCGCGCGACCTGCAGACGGTGATCGCGATGGTCGATGCGCCTGGGATCGCGGCGTTCTTCGCCGCGTGTGCGCGCGAGCTGCCGGCGCTCTCGCCGGGGATCGAGGCGTGGGCGTGGGATCCGCCGCCGCCCCACATCACGCTGTACACCAGCGATCCCGCCGGCAAGGACGGCATCGGCCTGCGTCGAGCGTCGGAGCTCGAGCAGGCGCTGGCCCGCGGCGCGGCGGGCGAGACGACGGGGCTGCGGGCGTTCGCCGCCGCGCTGCCGGAGGTCACTCCGTGAGGCGGTGCGTGCTGGTGCTGCTCGGGCTGACGGCGTGCACCGACGTGCGCGACGACGACGCCCAACCGACCGCGGCGAGCATCGCCGACGCCGAGACCCAGGATCCGAGCGCCGCCGACACCAGCGCCGAGAAATTCGACGCCAACGGGCCCGGCGGGCTGTTGCCACCGCCGGCGTGCGCGTCGGTGATGCCCGGCCAGGGCGGCAGCCTCGGCGATCTCGACTTCAGCTACGTGTGGATCTCGAACTCGATGCAGGGGACCGTGTCGAAGATCGACACGGAGTCGGGCATCGAGGTCGCGCGGTACTTCACCAGCGCGCGCGAGGGCGCCGGCGATCCGTCGCGCACGGCGGTGAACCCGGCGGGCGACGTCGCGGTGACCAGCCGCGCGGGCGCGGTGACGAAGATCGCGGCGTTCCTCGATCGCTGCGAGGACCGCGACGAGGACGGCATCATCGACACCTCGAGCGGCCCCGACGACGTGCTGCCGTTCGGCACCGACGAGTGCGTGCGCTGGAGCGTCGAGCTGCCCGGCGGCGGCGGCGATCCGAAGAACCACCAGGGCCCGCGTCCGACCGGCTGGGACGCCGGCACGCCGGAGGATCCGTGCAGCAGGCTGTGGGTCGGCTGGTACGAGCAGGCGCAGAACCGCGGCCGCTTCCAGCGACACGACGGCACCGACGGCGCGGTGCTCGACGAGGTCACGGTCGACGACTGGGACGTCGCGCAGACCGGCCGCGACTGGGGCCCGTACGGCGGCGCGGTCGATCAGCAGGGCGATCTGTGGGCCATCGGCTGGGGCGGGCCGCTGGTGCGCATCGACGCGACCACGCTCGAGGTGTCGCGCTGGGAGACGCCCGCGGGCACGCATCCGTACGGCATCGCCCTCGACGCCGACGGCCACCCGTGGACCTCGGGCATGTCGGGCGACGTGCTGCACTTCGATCCCGACGCGCAGACGTTCGAGTCGCTGGTGCTCGACACCGGCGCGGGCCCGCGGATCCTCCGCGGCCTCGCGATCGATCGCGACGGCGTGGCGTGGATCGCCGCGAACAGCCCGTGCGGCCTGGTGACGGTGGACACCGCGACGCACGCGTTGATCTCGGACGCGGTCGAGCTCCCCGATTGCAGCATGCCCGTCGGCGTCGGCATCGACGTGCAGGGCCGCGTGTGGGTGCCGGACTCGGTCGAGAACGTCGCGTACCGCCGCGATCCGAGCTCCGGCACGGTCGTGCGCACCGAGGGCCTGGTCGCGCCGTACACATACTCGGACATGACCGGCGCGGGGCTCGAGCTGGTGTTGAATCCGCAGGGGTGATGATGGCGACGGATCGATCGACTCGACTGGTGGCGCTCGTCCAAACGCGGCGGTGTGCCCGGCGTCTCGGTCGTGCGTGGCCGGCCAATCGGCCAACATGCCCTACCTACGAGATGCGGCCGTACGCGACGTACGCTTGCCACTTCCCGCACCTGAGTGGTTGACAGGTCGCCGTCGGTCGCCGAGCCTGTCCCGGTCGCCGCTCGCGAGGCAGGAGGTCGGTTCTCAGGCATGTCAGGTCACGTCTCATTCACCCTTCGAACGTGGTGCGTCACGTGTGTCACCGCAGCGGGAGTTGGACTGGTGTTCGGCCCCGTCGCGTGTGTACGGGACGACCATGACCCGCTCCCTGCCGGAACCGGATACGCGATGAGCGGGCCGTGCGAGACTGATGGCGAACAAGTCGTCGCCACCACCGGCGGGGACCACGGCGAAGCCTGGCACAATCCTTTCGGGCCCGATTCCCCCGATTCCTCGGGGGCGGGTGACGACGGTGACGGCCTCCCCGAGTGGTTCGACGCTGGGATCCCGGACCCGATCCCGTGGCCCTACGACTACCCGATGCCCGACCCACAGGTGCAGCCCGATCCGACTTGGTGGGAGTTCGATCCGGCGACGGCGTTCCACTACCGGTCGGCGACGACCAAGGAACTCGCGGAGAACGGGTGGCACCCAAGCACCCTGCTGGTTGTGCCGACAGACGCGGCTCGCGATGCATTGGCCCGAGGCGCGAGATCGACCGTCCTTGCGTTGCCTATTGCAGAAGACGCCGTGCGACCGCAGGTGAACCTGGCGTTTGTTGAACTCGACCTCGAGTTGCGAGCCTCCCATGGGCCGGTCGCGTTTCCAACCCTCAACATCGACCAGAATGGACGTCGAACGCGAGTGGTACGGCGCCCGAATCTTCACTTCTATGTGACGCGAGAGTTGGACTGGAATGAGGTGGATGATATCGCGGCCAAGGCCATGGCCAGCAGCGATGGGGCGACGGAATTGACCGGCGCAATGGGGGATCGCGTGTTCGCATTTCGCGGCCCGTTCCCGATCGATGGGTCCGTCCATCGCGTCGATATCGCGCCTCCTCGAGGCTCATCATTCTGGTTGCTCCATACAGAGTTCGGGCCGCCGTTGATGACCTCGCGTGCCCGGGTGGGTGTCGAACTCGTGCGCCAGGCCCGGGGGGCGCAGGGACACCCCGCGAACCGTGACGCTGCCGACTTAGATGTTGCAGTTGCGCCTGAAACGACCGCAAGTGCCCTCGGCTACCAGTGCGCAGACGGATTTGACAACGACGTCGACGGCAGAGCTGATTCGTGTGACTACGAGTGCGTTCCTCATCCGGAATTCGGCGGCCTCGAGCATCAGCACACCGCGCTGTCCGAGTACAGCAAGGATATCGCACTTCTCGGCGACGCTGTGTTCTGCGCGGAGAACCCATCCACAGCTCTCACGATGATGGCGACATGGGGAATGGGAGGAGCGCAGTTGCTGAGCTGGATCGAAGCGCCTGAGCCGTACGCCGGGGATGTCCGGACTCCGCCGTTTCGGCTCGCGATGCTTGGCTGCATCACGCTTGACTCCCTGAGCGACGCTCGGGCGTGTCATAGCGACGCGGCTGAGTGTCCCGATGGGTACCCATTCACGGGTACCGCACGGAACTGGGACGCGATTGCTCTCGCCGCATGGGACGCTGTCGAAACGCATGTGACGAATCTCGATCCGGCGGACGTGCATCCGGTGAATTTTGCCGTCGTGGTGACGATGGAACAGCACACTGGGAATCTGAGCGATGGGGGACTCGGGAATTTTCCGGATTCCGAGCACCTCGGACGCAACGGCACCGCGGTCGTCTGGTCCGGAGCGGATGATATTCTCGAACTCGAGCGTGTTGTTGCGCACGAGATCGGTCACACGCTTGGCCTTGCGCACGACACGGCCGCAGAATACGGAGTCTCAGGCATCATGAATCCTACCCACAGCCCGTGGGCGCCAGTGCTCGATTGGGATGCTCCCTCGGCATACAAAGACACGAACAACCCAGGTACCTTTCTTGCGCAGGGCGAGGTGTGGGGCAGGTTGGTCGGGGACAAGTGGTTTCCGAGACCTCGCGGGTTCAAACTCTCGCCCTGTAGCTCGGATGCCGACTGCGAGGGTGGGTTCCCCGGCCTCGAATGCGTAGACGGTGTGGGGTGGTGCAAGTGATGCCTCGGACTGGATTCCGACGGCTCGCGGGAATGGTGCTCGCAGTGCTCGTGTGCATGCACGGATGTGGCGACGACGTCTCAGGTGCATGCTATCCCGCCGTTGACCCTGAACCAGTGGATCCGGAGTCGCCGCCTGGTTTCGGAGACGAGCCATGGTGTGAGTGGACGGTGACGACGATTCCGGATGGCGTGCCGCACCTCAACGGCCCATATCTGGTCGACGTCTGCGACGATTTGAGCACCGTGAGCTGTGACGCATGCCCACCGGATATGGACGATAGGCTCCGCGCCGAAGGCGAGGAGTTGTTCGCCACCTTCACGGCCGAGGATCCGCTCGGGGGCGAGTGTGTCCCGACGGTCGATCACTTCATGCGCGGGTGCTATGGAGTGTGGGAGCGCGACGTCTGGGGAGGCGACTTCGACAGATGCTGCTACCGCGCCGCGGTGTGGAGCGCGACGTGTGTTCCCGCACCTGGTGGTTGACGCGGCCGGTCGGTCCAGGAGGGAGCCAACCTCAGGTCGCGGAGGGTTGAGTCGCGGCGGCGAGGCTCAGCCGTCGCCCTTCCCACGTCGGGACCGCGCGCGCATCGTCGCGGCGTCCTTGGGCCCGCGCTGCTGCATGAGCTCGTCGGCGATCGATCCGTACAGGCGAGCGGCGTACTCGCGCTGGCCGAGCGCGTGGGCCAGGTCGGCCCGCGCGAGCAACGACGCGACGAGCCGCGGGTGACCGAGGTCGAACGCGCCGCCGAGCGCGACGTGGGCGTCGTCGTAGAGCTCCAGCGCGCGCGCGTCGTTGCCGGCCCCGGCCTCGAGGGCGGCGAGCTCGTGCTGGACCAGGGAGGTGCGGGCGGCGAAGCCGTAGCTCGCCTCCGCGATCGCGACCGCGCGCTCGAGGGTCGTGCGCGCGGCGGCGATCTGCCCCGCGCGTCGTTGGGCGCGGCCGATCGCGACCAAGGGATCGATGCGGCGCGGGTCGTCGGGCCCGAGGTACTCGTCGAGGATCGCAGCCGCCTCGGTGAGCCGCGCGAGGCCCTCGCGGACGGTGCCGGTGTCGATCCGCAGCCTCGCCTCCCACAGCAGCGGCGTCGCCTTGGGCGCGTCGACGTACAGGTAGATCTTGGCCTTCTCGTAGCTCGCCAGCGCGGCGGCCGTGTCGCCGCGGGCGGCCGCGACGTCGCCGACCAACCCGAGGTACGTGCCGTGATCGAAGTCGTGGCGCAGCGACTGCGAGAAGGCCGGGATGTGGGCCGCGGCGTCGGCCGCCTGGGCCGCGGCGTCGAGATCTCCGCGCCCGAGGGCCGCGCGCGCGACCATGGCCCGCGCCGCCGCGTATCGCAGATCGCGGGCGCCGACGGACTCGCGCAGCGCCGTGTCGGCGGCGGCGGCGAGCTCGGTCGCGCGATCGGCCTGGTCGAGGGCGAGGTGGGTCGCCGCGGCGCCGAGCTGCGCGCGCGCGACCTCGGGGTGCGTCGGGCCGAGCGCGCCGCCGAGCTCGCGGATCGCCACGTCGTACTGCTCGAGCGCCGCACCGTACTCGGCGCGGCCGTGCAGCGCCGACGCGCTCGCGAGGGCCAGCGCGCCGTCGAGCCACGGATCGCCGAGGCGCGACGCCAGCGGCGCGAGCAATCGCTCCCACCGCAGCGCGTCGGCAGATCGCTGCTGGGGGCCACCGGTCTGCTCGATGAGCAGGAGACTCGCCCGGGCGAACACGCGATCGTCGACGCCGCCCTGGGCGGTGGTCGCCGCGGCCTGTAGCGCTTCGACGGCGGCGTCGGTCTCGTACTTCTCGAGCTGCGCGACGCCGAGGGCGAGCTGCGCCGCGGCGACGAGGGGCGCGTGACCGAGGGCCACCGCGCGCGTCAGCGCCCGATCGACGGCCTCGGGCGCGCTCGTCAGCTGATCGAGGTGGACCAGGGCCTCGGCGCTCGCGAGCTCGCCCTCGACGAGCGCGGCCTCGCCGAGCTTCGCCGCGTCGATCGGCGCCGGCGCGACGGCGAGCCAGATCGCATCGCTGCACATGGAGAGATCGGGCAGGCGCAGCGCGGCGGCGGCGAGGGAGTCGTCGACCTGGAACGTCGGCAGCTCGAGGGCGTGCTGCACGAGCGCGTCGAACCGCGGCAGCGCCGACGCCAGACAGCGCCGCTCGGCCTCGACGTGCGCGGCGCCGGCCGGAGGTGCGCACGCGGACGCGCTCAGCTCGGTCCATCGCGTCGCCCAGGCGTCGAGCACCCGCAGGCTCCGGGTCGCGATCGCGTCACCGTCGTCCATCGTGCGCACGCGGGCCTCGAGCTCGCTGCGGCGCGCGGTCCTCCACCGACCCGCGGCGTCGGCGGCCCGCTCGAGGCACGCGCCGAGCTGCGGATCGATCGTTGGTGGCGGCGACGGTGGCGGTGCCGCCGGGACCTCGGCGGTGGCGATCGCGGGCGCCGCCAGCCCGACCGCCGGCGGCGCGGCCGAGGTCGCGTCGGCGGTCCACGCCAGCACGCCGACCGTCGTGGCGACGCTGAGACCCATCGCCCCGACGACGCCGGCGACCCTTCGCACGCGGGTGCGGTCGCGCTCGAGCGCGTGCAGCAACACCGAGAACGACGGGTGTCGCGCGTCGGGATCGAGCTGCAGCCCGCGCACCAGGGCCGCGCGCAGCCACGTTGGGGCGCTGCGCGGCGGAGGGATCAGGCGGCCGCGCAGCACCTGCTCGGCGAGCTCGTAGAAGCCGTCGCCGCCGAACGGCCGCGCGCCGAAGCACGCCTCGTACAGCGCGACGCAGAACGAGAACTGATCGCTGCGGGCGTCCGCCGCGACGCCGCGCCACTGCTCGGGGGCCATGTACGCCGGCGTGCCGACGATCGCCCCGTGGGCCGTGCTCATGTGCGAGGTGACGCCGAGCCCCGCGGCTGCGGCCGCCACTGCTGCGGTGTCGTGCGAGCCCTCGGGCCACGACAGGGCCGGGCGCGCCAAGCCGAAGTCGGTGACGCGCGCGCGACCGTCGAGGCCGATGAGCACATTGTCGGGCTTGAAGTCGCGGTGCACCAGGCCCACGGCGTGCGCGGCCTCGAGCCCGCGGCCGGCCTGCACGAACGTCGCGAGGATCTCGGCCCGTGTGCGTCGCGTCGACGTCAACCACTTGGTGAGCGTCGTGCCCGGCACGAGCTCCATCGCCACGAACACCTGCTCGCCGACGCGACCGACGTCGTGCACCGCGACGACATTGGGGTGCGCGAGCTGGGCCATGGCCCGGGCCTCGCGCAGCATGCGATTGCGCGTGGCCTCGACGTCGCCGCTCACGCCCGGGTGCAGGAGCTTGATCGCGATCCGTCGGTGCAGCTCGGGATCGGCCGCCTCGTAGACGACGCCCATGCCGCCGGCGCCGAGCAGCCGCCCGAGCTCGTAGCGGCCGACGCAGATCCCGGTCGCGTCGGCGTGGAGCGACGCGCTGCTGCTGGCCGAGGGCCCCTCGCCGAGCGTGGGTCGATCGTCGGCGCGCGAGCCGGTGGCGAGCGCCGAGCCGTAGATCTGCGTGAGCTGGGCGAGCAGCGTGGCGCAGGCGCTGCAGCGATCGAGGTGGACCTCGAGCGCCTCGCGGGCCGCGGCGTCGAGCGTGCCCTGCCCGAACGCCTCGAGCGCCGACGGGTCGGGGCACGCGTCCACGGGACCGACGCTACCGCGGCGCTCGGGCGTCGTCGACTCCGCGCGCCCACGCGACGGCTTGCCATGCGCGCGGCCCCCGTGTAGACCCGCGCGCATCGCATGCGCGCACGGGTTCGAGGTCGGGTCGCGTTCGTGGTGCTCGGTGTGCGGGCGAAGGACATCCCCGGCGTCGCCGAGGAGGCGGCGGTCCGCGCCTGGCTACAGGGCGTGCGCGCCGACCTCGAGCAGGTCGGCCTGGGCGCGATCACGATCGAGTTCGAGTGGCATGGTTGGCTCGAGAGCCCGCTGCTGCAAGAAGAGCTCGCGTGCCTCGAGCTGGCGGAGTTGGCCGCCCACGCGCGGACGCTGACCGCCGAGCCGATCGCCGGGGGCCTCGTCGCGATCGTGAACTGTCGGCTCGCGCGCACCGGTGCCTCCGGAGGCGACGTCGTCGCCGATTGGATCACGCACGGTGGCCAGGGCGGCCTGCGACGCTGCCGCTACTGCGGCGCGCTGCACCTCGCGCCGAACGCCGCGCTGTCGCACTGCTGGGGGAGCCCCGAGGGTGGACACGTGTTCGACGATCGCGGCACGTTCGAGCTCGCGCGCGCGACCGAGGGCGAGATCCACTACCAGAACTGCTCGTCGTGTCACGCGATCTGGGCGTTCGACGGCAACTCGCGCGGACACTGCCCGAAGAACCCCACCGGCCACACCGGCGGCGACCGCTTCAGCCTCGCGCGCGCCGCCGACGGCGACGTGCAATGGGCCGAGTGTCGCGATTGCCAGCGCGTGATCTCGGTCGAGCTCGCCGATCGCGGCTGCCTCGAGAGCACCGAGGGCGTGCCGGTGCCGCACAACCTCGATCTCGATCGACCGCTCGCGGTGGCGCAGGAGTCGTTCCCCACCTCGAGCTGGGGCACGCGGGCGGTGGCCGCGGCGATCGGGATCCACGACGATCTCGACGCGACCGGCCGCGGGTTCCGGCCGGCCCCGCACCCGCGGTTCGCCGAGCGCGGGCCGGTGCCGCCCTTGACTGCGTCGTGGCTCGCCGGTTGGCTGCCGCCCGAGCGGGTGATCACCGTGACGTGGAAGCCGGGCCGACGCTTCGAGGCGACGATCGGCCTGGCCGACGCGGCCGCGCCCGAGCCGGTGCTGCTGCAGATCGACGCGCCCGGCGGCGTGTACACGGTCGAGGCGCGCAGCGGGCGAGGGATCGAGTCGCACCTGCCCGCGGACGAGCGGCTGCAGCTGCGACGTCTGCTCGGTCGCGGCGCCCGTGGGGTCGATGGCTGGCGCGCGTGCACGGCCTGCGGCGTCGCCGTCGACACCGCCGAGCTCGGCTGTCGCGCCGGTGGGGTGCACGCGTTCGAGAGCACCGATCTCGCGGTGCCCTTCGACAACGGCTACGTGCGCGCGGTGCCCGGGTGGCGGCGGTGCTTCCGCTGCAACGGCCTGTGGCACGCGGGCTCGGGCGAGGGCAGTGCGTGCGCCGCGGGCGGCGAGCACCGCAGCGACATGTCGACCGCCTACGCGCTGCGCACCAGCGAGACCGGCACGGGCTTCCGCGCGTGCAGTCGCTGCCGCACGCTCATCGATCCGCAGCGCGCCACGGCACCGTGCGCCGCCGGTGGCGCCCACGAGGTCCGTCGCAGCCCGTTCTTCACCCTCGACGTCGTGCGTCGCGGCGCGAGCACGCACCAAGGGTGGTCGACGTGTCGCAAGTGCGGGATCGTCGGGTACACCCGGTCGCAGCGCTGCGCCAAGACCGGCGGGGCGCATGTGCTCGAGGATCACGATCACGCCGCCGAGCGCTGGCGCATCGTGCCCGGCATCGTCTCGACCTGGCGGTGCACCAAGTGCGCGTGCATGTTCGGCCATGCGGGGGCGTGCGCGGCGGGCGGGCGCCACACCGCCGCGGGGCTGTTCCCCGAGTTCGCGCTGCGCGAGGCGTCGGTGGTCGATCGCGTCAGCGTGCCGCAGGGCGCCGAGCCGCGCTTCCCCGGCGGGGCGCAGGCCATGCTCGCGCTGCGCCGTCACTGGCAGATCTGTCGCGAGTGCGGCGTCGTCTTCACTCCCGGCACGGGTACCAAGTGCGCCGCCAAGTCCGGCAAGCACGTCGCGGTCGGGCCCAAGCTGGTGATGAGCAGCGCGCGGCTCGAGAGCTGGCGGGTGCTGGTCGCCGTGGGCGACGAGCTGCACGCCGATCGCGACGCCTTCAAGGTGACGCTGGTCGAGCGCGACGACGCCGAGGCCAAGCTCGTCGTCGAGTCGGTCCCGATCGCAGACGCGTGACGCGCTACGGCGCGGCGCGGGACCACGCGAGCATCGCGTCGCGCTCGCGCGCAGCCGTGCCCTCGGCGTCGGCGAGCAGCGCGATCGCGGCGCGGACCTGCTCGCGCCCGCGGTCGACCCGCAGCGGGTCCTCGGCCCACGCCTGCCCGAGGGCGAATCGGGCCGCCGCCTGCAGCCGCGGATAGGCCCGCGGAGTCGCAGCGAACATCTCGAGACCGCGCTGCAGCGCCGCCGCGGCGCGGTCGCGGTGGCCCGCGGCGAGCAGCGCTCGGCCCAGGCCGATCGAGGCGAACGCGACCGCGCGCGCGCCGTCGGGGTAGCCGTGCTCGAGTCGCGAGAGCGCGGCGTCCAACGCCGCGACGGCCTCGTCGGTGCGGCCCATCGCGAGCAGGACCAGGCCGCGCACGTCGATGCGACCGGTGAGATCGGGGTGCTGGGAATCCTCCGCCAGCGGAGCGTCGTCGCCGAGCTCCGCGTGGACGAGGGCCTCGTCGAGGCGGCCGAGGTCGAGCAACGCCAGCGCGGCGCCGTTGTGCATCCACGAGCGTTGTTGCTGGGCCTGCAGGTCGCGCAGCACGTTGGCCAGGGTCTCGGGGCCGACCGGCGGCTCGGCGTGCGCGAGCGCGGCGGTGTAGGCCTCGAGCGCGCGCTCGGGGTCGCCGCGCTCCCACGCGAGATCGCCGAGGTGCCCCAGCGTGTGGCGCACCCAGACCGAGTCGTCGCCGAACATCTCGCGACGGATCGCGAGCGCCTCCTCGAAGTGCTGCGCCGCCGTGGCGAAATCGCCGACGACGAAGTAGGTCTCGGCGAGGTTGCCCGAGGCGTTCGCGAGCAACAGGTGATGCGCGCGGAGATCCTGGCGGAGGATGCCCAGCGCGCGCTCGTACTGCGGCCGGGCCGCCGCGTACGCGCCGGCGCGGAACTCGGTCTCGCCGAGCAGGTTGAGCGCCTGCGCCAGCCAACGCCGGCTCGACGGGCCGCTGTGCTCGAATCGATCGCGGGCGCGCTCGAGCAGCGCGACGCTCGCGGCGTGCTGACGTTCCATGATCAGGACCTCGGCCGCCGCGAGGTCGATGCGCCCGACCAGCTCGGGGGGATCACCCATCGTCGCCGCGATCGCACGCGCGCGCGGCTCGAGCTGCTTCGCCCGATCGTAGTCACCGCGGGTGAGCTCCGACTCCATCGTGGCTACCACCACGAGCGCGACGAGATCGGGACGGTGCGCGGCCTCGGCGGCGAGCAAGGCCGCGTGGAGCGTCGACATCGGGTCGACGTCGGGCTGGTTGCCCACGAGCGGCGCCTGGAGCTCGGCGGTCACCAGCAGCGCCTCCGCCTCGAGCGATCGGCTCCCCAGCTCCTGCGCGCGCGCGACCGCGTCCCCCACCATCACGAGGCCGCGCTCGAGGCGACCGACGTCACCGAGCGCCCGCGCGGTCGCGATCGCGGCCCGCAGCTCGAGATCCTGCTGCGGATCGGTGGTCGACGCCGTCACGGGTGGCACCAGGTAGAGGCACTCGCCGGGGGCGCGCAGCGTCGTGCCGCCGCGGGCGGCGTGCTCGACCACGGCGGCGTCGGCCTGGGCGAACGCGGCCGCCATCGACTGCAGCTCGAGCAGCCGCGTGTGCAGGCAGTACTGCTGCGCGATGCGTGTGCCCTCGTCGACCTCCGCGAGGCATGCATCGTCGTGGGCCGATCGCCACGCCTCGCCGAACCGATCGAACTCGGCGACCAAGGCGCTCGCGCGCTCGTCGGCGTGAGCGGTGCCGGTCTGTGCGAACGCGTCGCGGATGCGATCGGCCGCCGCCCCATTCCACACCGCGCCGAGGCGCGCCGAACCGTCGTCGCACGCCGGTGCAGGCGGGGTCTGCCACGGCGCCCACGCCAGGGTCACGAGGCCCATCGCGGCGACGCCGATCGCGATCGGTCCCCGCCGCCGTCGCGGCTGCTCGAGCGCGCGGAGCAGCGCCGCGAGATCGGGCCACCGCCGCGCTGGATCGATGCTGAGGCCGCGCGACACCACGCGGCCCAGCCACCGCGGCACCTCGGACTCCGGGGGCGGTGGGCGTCGTCGACCCGCGATCACGTTCGCCGCCAGCATCGTGCGGTCGCGCCCGACGAACGGTCGCTCGCCCCACAGCGCCTCGTGCAGAGCGACGCACAGCCCGAACTGATCGGTGCGCGCGTCGACGGGGTCGCCGAGGAACTGCTCGGGGGCCATGTACGCGGGCGTGCCGATGCCCGCCGTCGATTCCAGCGTGTCGAGCGAGTCCGCGGCGTCGCGGGCTCCGGCCGGTCGCGCGATGCCGAAGTCCGACACCCGCACGCGGCCGTCGGCGCCGATGAGGATGTTCTCGGGCTTGACGTCGCGGTGCACGATGCCCGCGATGTGAGCGGCGAGCAGGCCCCGCGCGGCCTGGGCGAACACGTCGACGACCTCGGGCCACCGCGGCATGCCGGCCATCCACGCCCGCATCGTCGTGCCCTCGACGAGCTCGAGCGCCATGAACACGCGGCCGTCGTGCACGCCCGCGTCGAACACCGGCAGCACGTTGGGGTGCGACAGCTTCGCGAGCGCCTTGGCCTCGCGGATCATCGCGGCGTGGGCGGGCTCGGGGCCCAGCTCGGCGTGGAGGATCTTCAGCGCGACGCGGCGATCGAGCTCGGGGTCGATCGCCGCCCAGACCTCGCCGCTCGCGCCTTGGCCCCGTCGTTCGACGAGCTGGTACCGACCGACGGTGGTGGTGGGCGGTGCGGTGCCGAACAGCCGCAGCGCGACCTCGCCGTGCCACCGCGCCGCCTGTAGATCGCGACCGACGGGCGCCGCCTCGCGCACGCGCAGGTCCATGTCGTCCGGGCGTGCGACGTCCGCGGATCGCCGCGTCGTTTGGTCGGGGCCCGCCACGTCGCGCACATCTTCGCCCGAACCGTCGATGCGCAGGGCGGACACCGCCGATCCTCGACGGCTCGCAGCGCGGGGGATTCGCCGCGCGCGGGGCGTGGGGGCCGCGCTGTGATGCAGGCCACGCCTGGCGACCGCGGACCGCAATCGATCCGCAGGGCCCGGCCCTCTACCGGCCGCGGAGGAACCGACATGAACCCTGTGCTTTCCCGCGTTGCCCTGCTCGCCTGCCTCGCCTCGACCCCCGCTTGCGTGATCTCGGACGGAGGTGACGACGACGGTGCCGGCACGGACGACCCGAGCGCGACGGCGAGCGCGACCGATCCGAGCGCCGGCACGGACGACCCGAGCGCGACGGACCCGAGCGCGACGGGCCCGAGCGCGACGGACCCGAGCGCCAGCGCGTCGGACTCCGCGGACGAGAGCGGAGACGACTCGGGCGCCGACGTCACGCCGGCGGAGGGGCTGTGGCAGTACGAAGAGACCGGCGGCGGCACCAACGACTGCACGTTCCTTCGCGACCCGAGCAACGGCTTCGGTCAGTTCCAGATCGCGCTGACCGGGCCCGACACGCTGACGCTCACGCCCGGTGACGACACCGAGCCGTTCGAGTGCACGTTCGGTGGCGGCGCGTTCGATTGCGCCGAGCGGCTCACCGGCACGACGGACGAGGTCGCCGGCCTCGACGCGGTCGGCAACATCCTGGTCTCGGTGGAGGGGACGCTCACCAGCGAGACGACGCTCGACGGCGTGCAGAACGGCCACATCGAGTGCGAGGGGGCCGACTGTGCGCTCGCGGCCGGGGCCCTCGGCGTCACGTTCCCGTGCAGCTTCACGGTGCCGTTCGTCGGCACCGCGCTGTAGTCGGGACTGTCCGGGATCACGGCCGGCCCGCGTGCTCGCGGATCGATCGCGCCCAGTCCTCGAGCCCCGCGAGTGTGGTCGACAGCGCCGCGTCGCCCTCGCCGAGCTCGTGCAGCGCCTGCTCGAGGAGCTGACGCCCACGACGCAGGCGCGTGCGCGCGGTCCCCTCCGGGACCTCGAGGATGCGCCCGAGCTCGGGCGCCGTGAGCTCCTCCCAGTAGAACAGCTCGAGCACGAGCTGCAGCTCGAGCGGGATCCGCCGCAGCGCCTCGAGGAGCAGCCGCTGCTCGCGGCGCTGCGCGACGACGGTCGTCGGCGAGGCGGCGTGATCGTGCGCCGAGTGCACGAGCGGATCGAACCGCGCGGCGTCGCGGCCCGAGCGCTCGAGGTGGGCGTACAGCTCGTGCCGTGCGACCGTGAACAGGTACGTCCGGAAGCTCGAGTCACCGCGGAACTGATCGCGGTGCTCGACGAGCGCGAGGAAAGTGCGCTGGATCAGATCGTCGACGCCGCGGTCCCCGAGCTTGTTGCGGAAGAACCGGCACAGCGCGTCGAAGTGGCGCTCGAACAGCGCGCTGCCGGCCGCCGCGTCGCCCGCTCGCCATTGCTGCAGGAGCTCGAGATCGGTCGGCAACGCAGACGAGGGTAGCGCAACGCGCCGCGGGTGGAGGGCCCACGCCGCGATCGCGCCGCGCTAGATGGCTTGGGTCAGGCCGGGATCAGGCACGCGCCGACGTTCTCGTAGCCGGGCGGGGCCTGGTTCTCCTCGTACCACGCGACGCACTCCTGGCCGCCCGCGGCGCCCGGGCAGCTCGCGCTGGCCTCGGGGTCACTCAGGTCGCAGAACGGCGAGCAGCAGCCATTCGAGCCCTGGCAGTCGGGCACGCCGTCGGCGACGGCGCAGAAGAGGCCGGGGTCGCAGACGTTGAGGAACTCGCACGGCTCGGCATAGAGCCCGTTCTCGCCGCCGGCATCGGGGACGCACGAGAACGCGTCGTTGGTCGGGTAGCAGGCCTCGCCGTCGTTGCAGTCCTGCAGCAGCGGGTCGCAGTTGGGCAAGCAGAGGATCAGCACGCCGTCGTTGAGGATGTTGCAGCTCGTGCCCGGGTCTTCGCAGATCGGGTTGGCCTCGACGCCCTCGCAGAAGGCCACGCACGTGCCTTCGTTGGTCTCGGGGTCGACGTTCCAGCACATCGAACCGACGACACAGTTGTCGATGCCGGAGACGCCGCTGCCCTCGACGCTGCACGCGTCGCCGACCTCCGCCGGGTTGGCGTCGAGGGGGGAGCACTTGGCGGCGTTCCACGAGTTGCCGCCGTTGTTCGCCCACGGCATGCACTTCTCGCCGTCTTCGCAGTCTTGCGTCCACACGTCGCAGTCGACCCCCGTACCGCCATCGGGGGGAACGATGAACGTCCCGCCGTCGTCGTCGCCGTCGTCGTCATCGACGGGGGCCGTCGTGCTGCCGCTGCTCTCGGCGCTCGTCACCGGCGTGACGTCATCACCACCACCACCGCTGCTCTCGCTGCTGCTTCCCGAGGCGCTGGGGTCCACCGGTGCGGTGTCGGACGTCGCGTCGTCCTTGGGCGCGCCGCAGCCGATGAGAAGGGTGGCCAGGGCCGAACACACGGTGAGGGACGTCTTCATGGCGGTACTCCTTGCGCCCTAGGTTACCCAGCGCTTCGAGTACCATAGAACTACAAATCTATTAAATCAACCAAATTAAACTAACAAACCAAACCAAACGGGCGCATAGCGCGCGGCATGCGTGGCCGTCGCCGATCGCTGCTACGCTGCCCGCCCCCTCGAGGCGGAGGCCCGACAGCGATGGATGAACGAGGCAACAAGCGCGACTTGGTGCTCGCGCCCAGCGAGTACGCGTACATGCAGGACGTCACCAAGGGCGTCATCAAGACCTATACCGGTCCGACGGTGATCAACCCGACGGCGCAGGAGCGACCGGTCCGGTTCAACGGCGACACGAAGCGCTTCGAGCCGTGCGGGCTCGAGGAGGCGGTGCAGATCAGCCCGATCGCGCCCGAGGGCTACTACCTCATCCTCAAGAACCCGTCGGTGCGCGGCGATCACCCGAGCGCGGGCACGGTGCACCCGAGCCCCGAGCTCGACGTCGGGAAGAAGATCAACATCACCGGCCCCTGCAACTTCGCGCTGTGGCCGGGGCAGATCGTCAAGCTGGTGTCGGGCCACCACCTGCGCTCCAACCAGTACCTGCTCGTGCGCGTCTACAACGAGGAGGAGGCGCGGCGCAATTGGGGCCAGGCCGTGGTCAAGCCCGCGACGGCCGAGGGCGCGGTCGAGCCCGCGCCGCTGGCGACGCCGCTCGATCTGTCGGTCGGCAAGCTCTACATCATCAAGGGCACGGACGTGTCGTTCTACATCCCGCCGACCGGCGTCGGTGTGGTGCCCGACGAGTCAGGCAAGTACGTTCGCGACGCGCTCACGCTCGAGCGGCTCGAGTACTGCATCCTCGTCGACCAGAACGGCAAGAAGCGCTACGAGCGGGGCCCGCAGGTCGTGTTCCCGCAGCCGACCGAGTCGTTCATCGTCCGCGACACCCACCGGAAGTTCCGCGCGCTGGAGCTCAACGAGATCCAGGGCCTGCACATCAAGGTGATCGCGCCGTACACCGAGGGCGGTCGCGACTTCAAGGAGGGCGACGAGATCTTCATCACCGGCAAGCAGACCTCGATCTACTTCCCGCGCGAGGAACACTCGCTGGTCCGCTACGACGGCAAGGACAAGCACTTCGCCGTGGCGGTGCCCGCCGGCGAGGCGCGCTACGTCATGAACCGCAAGACCGGCGAGATCCGCATGGCCCGCGGCCCGGCGATGCTGCTGCCGAACCCCACCGACGAGGTCATCGTGCGCCGCGTGCTCTCCGAGAAGGAGGCCGCGGTGTGGTACCCGGGCAACGAAGAGGCGATCCAGTACAACCGCAGCCTGCGCCAGGTGATGCAGGCGGCGCCGACGACCCGCGCCGGCGTGGTGTCCGAGGGCGACTACGAGCGCAGCCAGAAGCGCGGCGGACGGCCGCAGGGCGCCGGCGCGGTGACGATGGATCAGTCGAGCGTGTCGCGCGACACGGCGGCGATGGTCGGCGACGTGCTCGAGCGCGGCTCGAACTTCACCCAGCCGCGCACGATCGTCTTCAACAGCAAGTACGAGGGCGTGCCGACGCTGAACCTGTGGGTCGGCTACGCGATGCTGGTCGTCGACAAGCAGGGCAAGCGGCGGGTCGAGCTCGGGCCCAAGACCGCGCTGCTCGAGTACGACGAGTCGCTCGAGATCCTCGAGCTGTCGACCGGCAAGCCCAAGTCGACCGAGAAGCTGCTGCGCACCGTGTACCTGCGCGTGCTCAACAACAAGGTGTCCGACGTCTGCGAGGTCGAGACCAGCGACCACGTCAACGTCGAGCTCAAGTACTCGATGCGGGTCAACTTCACCGGCGAGCCCAACAAGTGGTTCGAGGTCGAGAACTACGTGAAGTTCCTCTGCGACCACGTGCGCTCGGTGTTGAAGGGCACGGTCAAGAAGGTCGGCATCGAGGCGTTCTACGCCGACGCGGTCGACATCGTGCGCGACACGATCCTCGGCAAGGGCACGCCGCGGCCGGGCATGCTGTTCACCGAGAACGGCATGCACGTCACCGACGTCGAGGTCCTCGGCGTCGAGATCGGAGATCCGCGGATCGCCGACCTGCTCGGCGCCGCCGAGCTCGAGACCATGCAGAGCCACATCACGCTGTCGCGGGCGCGTCGCAACCTCGTCGTCGTGCGCGAGCAGGAGTCGATCCGGCAGCAGGACGCGGAGGCGCGCACCGAGACCTCGACCAAGCTCGCCGAGCTCGAGACCCGCGAGTTGCAGGCCAAGCTCGCCGTGGTCCTCGCGTCGGTCGCCGCCGAGGTCAAGGAGCACGAGGAGCGCAAGGCCGCGGTCATCGCCCGCAACGCGGCGTCCGACGTGGGCCACCACGCCGAGCTCGCGCGGCGCCAGGCCACCGCGGACCTCAACCAGCGCGTCGAGGAGCAGGCCCAGGCGCTGCGGCTCGAGGCCCTGCGCGCCGAGGTCGAGGCGGCGGTGTCGCGCTTCGGCGCGGCGCAGCCCGGCTTCAGCGAGGCGTTGCTGGCGCTCGGCAGCCAGGAGGCGTTGATCAAGATCGCGGATGCGATGAGCGTGCAGAGCTTCGTCGGCGGCAAGACGCTGACGGATGTTGTGGATCGCGTGTTCGCGGGCACGCCGCTCGAGTCGCTGGCCAAGCGGCTGGCGGAGCGGGCCGGGACGGGCAGCAACGGCGAGGCGCGTCGGTAGGGCCGCGCGGGGCATGGGCACGGCGCCGGCCGTGCCCATCGCCACGTCCGAATTAAGGGTATGCTTGACACTATTTGAGTGGTGCGCTACGAAGAGACCATGTGGACCCGCGCGCGACTGGTCACGGAACTCGAGGCGGGCCGCGCCGTCGACTTCCTCTTCTTCTGGGGCCACACGCCGAAGCAGGTCGGGGTGGTCGACGCCTCGTGTCTGAGCCAGTGGTTCCTGCGGAGCTTCGAGCGGGACGGGGTGAACTACGCCAGCGCCGAGCACGTGATGATGGCGGGCAAGGCCCGGTTGTTCGGGGACGACGAAGCGCTCGCGAAGATCCTCGTCGCGAGCACGCCGGCCGAGGCCAAGGCCCTCGGTCGCGCGGTGCGTGGCTTCGACGCCGAAGCGTGGAGCCGCGCCCGGTCGGGCATCGTCGTGCAGGCCAACGTCGCGAAGTTCTCGCAGCACGACGACTTGCGCCGGTTCCTGCTCGGCACCGGCGATCGGGTGCTGGTCGAGGCGAGTCCCCGCGATCGGATCTGGGGCATCGGCATGGGCGCGTCGAACCCCGACGCGCGCGTGCCCGCGAAGTGGCGCGGCGAGAATCTGCTGGGCTTCGCGTTGATGGCCGCGCGCGAGACGATCGCCGCGGCACCTCAGAACTGAACCTCAGAACTGAAAATAGATGAACGGCGGCCCGTCGTCTGGCTCGCAGGCGATCACCGCCCGACGCTCCGCCGCGCACGGCCCGGGCGCGTCGCCCGTCGCACCCCGAGCGACGCGCACGTCGGGGCACGACAGCGCTGCGATGCACCGCTCGTACTCCAGCCGCGGGGCGCGACACGGGCCCTCGCGTTGACGCGGATCGTCCTCGCAGTCGCGGGTGCACGCGGGCACACCGACGAACTCGGGCACGTCGCACTCGCCGAGGCGATCGCACAGCCGCGCGCACGGGGAGCGATCGTCGTCGACGCGGACCTCGGGGCTCGGTCCGTCCAGCTGCGGCGCGGCGCGGGTGCACGCGCCGACCGACAGCGTCGCGGCGATCAGGACGAACCCAGCACCGAGGGCGAAGCGCGGACCACCCATCACGAACAGCATAGACGCCTTGACGCCTCCTTTCGCCGTGCTAGCTTGCGACCCGCCATGACGACTCTTCACAGGACCCAGCGGTGCCACAGGTATCGCTTCGCGCGTTCGTGTTGAGGCGTTGTCGCTGAGCTAGCGGCCTGCGCCGCACGGACGCGAGACGACGAATCGATGTGCTGGGCTCGCCCCCTTGGGGTGCCCGGCGTTCCCTCGTTCTCCGTCCTCCCCGCGTCCTGGGCAGACGCGGGGCAGGCCTCGCCACGCCCGCTCCATGACCACCACTCCACTCCTGCGCTCCCCAACCGTCGCCGGACAATCCGGACAGACGGTGCACACGCTCCGCAACATCGGGATCTCGGCCCACGTCGACGCGGGCAAGACCACGCTCACCGAGCGGATCCTCTTCTACACCGGGCGGATCCACCGCATCGGCGAGGTCCACGACCGCGACGGTCGGGGCGCGACGATGGACAGCACCAAGGCCGAGAAGGCCCACGGCATCACCATCAAGTCGGCGGCGACACGCGTGTCGTGGCGCGACCACGCCATCACGATCATCGACACCCCCGGCCACGCCGACTTCACCATCGAGGTCGAACGTTCGCTGCGGGTGCTCGACGGCGCGGTGTTCGTGTTCTCGGCGGTCGAGGGCGTGCAAGCCCAGTCGATCGCCGTCGACCGACAGATGCGGCGGCACGGCGTGCCCCGGCTCGCGTTCATCAACAAGATGGACCGCGTCGGGGCCCGTCCGGACGCGGTGGTCCGCGACATCCGTGATCAGCTCGGCGTCCTCGCCGTGCCGGTGCAGATCCCGATCGGGATCGAGACCGAATTCACGGGCGTCGTCGATCTCCTCGAGCTGCGTGCGATCCGCTTCGGCGGGGAGCACGGCGAGGTGCTCGAGTCGATCGAACTCCCGGATCACCTCGTCGCGGCCGCCCAGGCGGCGCGCGAGCAGCTCGTCGACGTGGTCTCGCGCCACGACGACGCGCTGCTCGAGGCGGCGCTCTCGGGCGAGCCGGTGTCGGCGAGCGATCTGCGGGCCGCGATCCGTCGGGCGACCATCGCCCTGCGGATCGTCCCGGTGCTGTTCGGCTCGGCGTTCCGCAACAAGGGCGTGCAGCCCCTCCTGGACGCGGTGGTGGACTATCTGCCCGATCCGTCCCAGGTGCGAAACGTGGCCACGGCCCTCCGCCCCGACGGGACCGAGGTCCCCGTCGAGCTCCACACGAAAGAAGATCTCCCGGTCTGTGCCTTCGTGTTCAAGCTCGACGAGGGGCGGTTCGGATCGCTCGGCTACGTGCGTGTCTATCAAGGCACGCTCGAGCGCGGCGCGACGCTCTGGTGCCCGCGCACCGGACGTCGTCTCCGCGTCGGTCGACTGCTGCGACTGCACCCCGACGATCCCACACCGATCGACGCGGCCCATGCCGGGGAGATCGTGGGCCTGTTCGGGGGCGCGTGCGAATCCGGCGACACCCTCTGTGGGTTCGACGCGCGCACGGGCGAGCCGCTGTCGTTGTCGGTCGCCGGCTTCGAGGTCCCCGAGCCCGTGGTGTCGCGGACGATCGAGCCCAAACGCGACGCCGATCTTGACGCCTTGGCCAAGGCCTTGGCACGGTTCACCCGCGAAGACCCCTCGCTGCGCGTGGGTCGCGACGCGGAGAGCGGACAGACGCTGATCTCGGGCACCGGTGTGCTGCAGCTCGAGATCTACGCCGAGCGTCTCGCCGACGAGCACGATCTCGAGGTCCGTCTGGGCGCGCCCCAGGTGGCCTATCGAGAGACGGTCACCGCCCCGGTCGAGTTCGACCACCTCCATCGCAAGCAGAGCGGTGGCGGCACGGGGCAGTACGCCGGCGTGCGTGGGTGGCTGCGACCCACCGGCGAGCTCGACACGGCGCTGCGGTTCACCGAGACGATCCGCAGCGGCACGATCCCCCGCGCGTACCTCCAGGCCTGTGAGCAGGGGGCACGCGAGGCGCTCGAGGCCGGCCCGCTCGTGGGAGCGCCGGTCGTCGGCGTCGGGGTCGAGCTCGTCGAGGGCAAGACGCACCCGGTCGACTCCAGCGATCTCGCGTTCCACCTGGCGACGCGAGATGCCGTGCGCGAGGCCGTGAAGGCGGCGCAGCCGCGGCTGTTGGAGCCCATCATGCGCGTCGAGGTCGACGTGCCCTCGGCGTTCGGGGGCATCGGCGGGAGTCTGTTGCGGCGCCGCGGGAGCATCCTCGGATCGGAGGCCCACGGCGAGCGCATCACCGTCGTCGCCCTCGTGCCGCTGTCCGAGATGTTCGACTACGCCACCGACCTGGCCAGCCTCACCGGTGGCAGGGGTGCGCACAGCATGACCATGCACGGGTACGCGGAGGTGCCCGCGCAGGCTGCGGCCGCGATCATCGAGCGCATGCGAGCGTGATCGCATGCGAGCGTGATCGACGGCCAACCGACGGGCGGCTCCTCTCGAGGGGGCCGCCCGTTCTTCATGCGTCACTCGGGTTCGGGCAGCGCGGCGCCGGGTCGTCGGACCTCGTCGTGCGCCTGGGCGACCGCATCGAGGATCCGCCGCGCGTGCACGAGCAATCGCTCACCGGCGGGGAGCAGTCGCATGCCACGGGCCGAGCGCTCGAACAGCGGGACCCCGAGCTCGTCCTCGAGGCTGCGGATCCGACGGGTCAACGGCGGCTGGCTCACGCGCAGGCGCGCCGCGGCGCGACCGACGTGGGCGGTCTCGGCCACGGCGACGAACGACTCGAGCTGCACGAGCGACATGACCCGAGGATAGCCGGGGCGCGGGCGCGGCGGCGATACCGAAACGGTATTGGCGATCCGCCGGGGCCGCACGCACGCTCGTCCGCGTGTCGATCGAGATCCTCGGGCCCCCGGCCATCGCACGCATGCGGGCCGCGGGCGCGTGCGCGGCCGCCACGCTCGCCCACGTCGGCGGCCGCATCGCCGCCGGCATCACCACCGCGCAGATCGACGCGTGGGTGCGCGAGGACACCGCCGCCCGCGGCGCGAAGCCCAGCCAGCTCGGCTACCACGGCTTCCCCGCCGCGGTGTGCACGAGCGTCAACGAGGTCGTGTGCCACGGCGTCCCGTCCCGCACGCGGACGCTCCGCGACGGGGACATCGTCAACGTCGACGTCACCTCCGATCTGAACGGCTGGCACGGCGACACCTCGGCGACGTTCGTCGTCGGCGAGATCGACGCTGAGCGTCGCGTGCTCGTCGAGACCACCAAGCGTGCGCTGCACGCCGGCATCGCCGTCGTGCGCCCAGGCGCGCGCCTCGGCGACATCGCGGCGGCGATCATGGAGGTCGCGCGTCGCGAGGGCCTCGGCGTCGTGCGCGAGTACTGCGGCCACGGCATCGGCCGACAGATGCACCTCCCGCCGCAGGTCTGCCACGTCGGTCGCGCTGGCACCGGCCTGCGCCTGCGCGCCGGCATGGCCTTCACGATCGAGCCGATGCTGACGATCGGCGACCCGCCGCTGCGCGTGCTCGACGACGGTTGGACGGTGGTCACCACCGACGGCAGTCCGTCCGCGCAGTTCGAGCACACGGTCCTGGTCACGGCGGACGGGTGCGAGGTGCTCACGGCGCGCTAGGGGGCGCAACGCTCGGCACGCGCGTGCTACCGTAGCGGGGCGATGACCGACGCGGCCCGCACGCTCGCCGGGGTGGCAGACCTCCTCGAGCTGCCTGTCGGCGTGCTGTTCGGCGACGACGCGCGCTAGCCTGCTCGAGCCCGCCCCAGACCATCCATGGCCGTCGATGCATTCGCGTTGGTGTTGGTGATGCTCGCGGTCGGCAAGCTCGCCGGCCGCCTCGCGCGGTTCCCCGACGGCGCGGCCGAGACGCTCAACCTGTTCGTGCTCTACGTGTGCCTGCCGGCATCCGTGCTGCGCTACGCGGCGAAGCTCGAGCTCGGCCTCGAGGTCGTCGGGATTGCGCTGGTGCCGTGGGCGATCCTCGGGGCGAGCATCGCCGCGGTCACGCTCGCGGCGCGGATGTTCGCGATGGACGACGGGCGGCGCGCGGTGCTGCTGTTGTGCGTGCCGCTCGGGAACACGTCCTTCCTCGGCTATCCGCTCACGCGGGCCCTGCTCGGCGAGGCCGCGGTGCCGTCGGCGGTGATCTACGATCAGTTCGGATCGTTCCTCGTGCTGTCGACCTGGGGGCTCTGGGTGCTGGCGCGCTACGGCGGCACCGAGCGCCCGACGATCGCGAACATCGGCCGCAAGCTGATCCGATTCCCGCCGCTCATCGCCTTGATCGTCGCGCTCACCGTGATGCCTGCCGAGCCGCCGCCGGTGGTCGCCAGCGCGCTGGCGCGGGTCTCCGACGCGCTGCTGCCGGTGGCCGGCTTCGCCGTCGGCCTCACGCTGCAGCTGCGCCTCCCGAAGCACGAGCTCGCGCCGCTCGCCGTCGGCCTGCTGCTCAAGCTCGCGTTGTTGCCGGCCCTCGCGCTCGGGCTCGTCGTCGCGTTGCGGCTGCCCGCAGTGGCGGCCGATGCGGTCGTGCTCGAGTGTGCGATGCCACCGATGATCACCGCGGGCGCGCTGGCGATCTCCGCACGCCTGGCCCCGCAGCTCGCCGCCGCGCTGGTCGGCTACGGCACGATCCTCTCGCTCGCGAGCGTGCCGGCCTGGGCGTGGCTGCTGGGGTAGGGCGCTGGGTGGCCTGGCCCGCACGCCTCGCTCTTCTACACTGACGCGTGAGGGTCACTCAGGCGCTGCGCAGCGCTCGGATCGCCGCCGCGATCGCGGCGATCGCCGGCTCCGGATCCGGAATCCCCACCGCGGTCACGCGCCGCGTGTCGCCGTCCCGCCAGGTGATCCGCAGCGCGGCTCCGCGGTCGCCGGGCATGCAGATGATCGGTTCGCCAGAGAGCCCCCGGTCCCACGAGATGACCTCCGCGCGCTCGATCGCCGCGATCGGGATCTCTGCGGTGACGGTCGCGTACTGCACGAGCACGCGACGCTCGCAGACGCTGACCCGGAGCACCGAGAACAGCGCCCAGGCGGCGAAGCCGGCGGGCAGCAGCACCACCGCGGCGGGCCACGCCGGCGTGATCGCCAGGCCGAGCCCGAGCAGCACCGCGCCGCCGGTGACTCGGCGGAGCCACGCCGGCGCGGCCCGCTTGGTCCGGCACAGCGCCGCTCCGTGATCGGACATGTAGCGCCGCTCGTACGCGTCGGGCTCGCGCACGGCGGGCTTGGCGAGGGCCTGGGATGGTTCACCCGACGTCACGGCCTCACGTCGGGGGCATGATGATCTCGGGCGGGCGGATGAACGCCGGCGAGCGCACGGTCATCGGCTTGCCGTCGATCTCGAACGTCACCTCGAGCTCGAGTTCGCGGCCGCGCGAGCTGGCGCCGCCGAGCTTGGTCTCGACCGTCGACCAGTCGGGCGGGGTCAGGCGATAGCTGGCGTGGAACTCGGTGCCCGCGGCGAGGCGCTCGTCCCACGGCGTGTAGGCGCCCGCATCGCTGAACGCGGCCGGCAGGCGCGCGGTCACGGGGGCGAGCACGGCCTTGCTGTGCACGTCGTGGAGCTGGATCGACGCGATGCGCACGGCGGCCGGCGCCTTGCCGGTGTTGGTGAAGCGCAGCTGCAACGTCGAGGGCGGACACGCGCGACGGTATGCGACGACCGAGGGCGCCTCGCCGGGTCGCGGCGGCATCGGGGCCGCGCGCTTCGCCGGCTGCGACGGTGGCATGTCCTCGGCGACCGACGGCGTCGAGGGCGACGGGCTCGCCGGAGGCTCGGGGTCGGGGCAGTCCTGGTCGAGCGTCACCGAGGCGATCGCGATCTGAACGGCGCTCGCGACGGGCTCGGGCGGCTTCGGCTTGGGATTGGTCTTGGGATCGGGCTTGGGATCGGTGTCGGTGGTGTTCCCCGACGCGAGCGGTTTGCTCGGCTCGCGCGCGTCGATGGACGTGCACGCCGCGAGCGCGAGGGCGATGAGGCAGGGGATCGTGGTCGGTCGCATGGCGTTCTCCTCGAGGTGGGATCATCAGAGCGTGCGCAGCCACGCGACCAGGGCGTCGCGATCGTGCGCGGGGAGCTTCGTGCCGAAGGCGTGGCCGGGCACCGGGCCGGGGCCGTGGACGCCGCGATCGAACCCGGGCTGCAGGCGGGCGCGGTCGAACAGATCGTCGAGCGTCGCGACGCTGCCGTCGTGCAGGTACGGCGCGGCCGCGGCGACGCCGACCAGCGGCGCCGGTCGGTAGAGCCCGGTGCCGCGAGACGTGCCGTTCGCCAGCGCGCCATCCGTCCCGACGCGGCGCGCCGACACGGGCGCTCCGCTGCCGGCCTCGTCGCCGTGGCAATCGAGGCAGTGGGCCCCGAACACGGCGCGGCCCCGCGCGAGCCGGGCGTCGTCCTTCGTGTTCGTGCCCTCGGCGATCGGCGGCACGTCGAGCGAGTACAGGAACATCGCGAGGGCCCACGCGAGCTCGCGGGGCGGCCGCGTGCGCTCGCCGTTGGCGTGGATGTACTGGGTCTCCTGCCGGATCGCGAGCACCAGCGGTGTCGCGCTGCCGTCGCGACGGTCGTGGACGATCGTCGCCGCCTGGGTCAGCGCGCGCAGCGATCGCAGGCGCCACAGATCGGGGATCGCGACCGGGTCGGCGTCGTCGTCCTCGGTGATGTCGGCGCGGCCGGGGCCCCAGCTCGCGAGTCGATCGGCCAGCCGCGGGTCGATCGCGTCGCCGAGATCGCGGTGCCACGTCAGGCGCATCGCGCCGTAGTCGAGCTCGCGGCGTGCCCGACCGACGACCAGCGCACCGTCCTCGATCGCGCTGTGGCACAGGGCGCAGGTGATCCCGATCTTGGTATCGCCGTCGACGTCGGCGAACGCGACCAGCCCCGGGACGACGCCGCCGTCGCCGGCGTCGGGATCGCGGAGCAGCCCGACGGCCTCGGCTCGATCGACGGCGAGCGCGTGCTCGGCCGCGGCCTCCGGCCGCAGCGGGTACGTGAAGAAGACGCGGCGCCCGAGCGCGACCCACTGCGCCATGGTCTGGGGCGTCTCGCCGCTCCACAGCGGCGCGGCGTCCCCCGGCAGACGCACCGCGCCGCCATCGCGCAGCGCCGAGAGGTCGGCGTCGTGCAGGACGATCGCGCGTGGGTTCCACGTCGGCAGCGCGTCCCAGCCGGCGTCGACACGACCGTACGCCGCGACGCGCAGCTTGCCGTAGAGGTTGTCGGGGTTGCGCAGCGACTGGAGCAGCGCGGTGCGTCGCGCTTGGCCGTCGTGCAGGTACGCGTCGGTGAACGAAAGCAGCCACGCGTCGCTCCACTGCGCATCGGCCACGGGCGTGGGGCTCACCTCTGCCGCGGACGCGTCGATCGTCGTGACCGCGTCGGCCTCGCCGCCACCCGCGGACATCGAGGCGGCGGCGGCGACGAGCACGGTGAGGGCGAGGCGCAGGCGCATGGGTGCTCGGCGTTCGCGGGGGCCCCGCGTCGTCGGGACGATGGTCGCACGAACGCGCGAGCCCGGCGGCGGGTCTCCCGGCGGTGCCCCGCGCCCCGGCGAAAATCGCGATAGCCTCGGCCCGCATGTTGCCGCTCTCCGAGGTCGCCGCGCGTCTGGGCCTGGGCCCCGACGATCTGATTCCCTTTGGTCGCGACAAGGCGAAGATCGATCGCCCGGTCCTGTTGCGCGGGCGCACGCGCCCCGGCAAGGCCAAGCTCATCCTCGTCTCCGCGATCACGCCGACGCCGGCAGGCGAGGGCAAGACGACGACGTCGATCGGCCTGTCCGACGCGCTCGCGCACCTCGGACACAACGTCGCGGTCGTGTTGCGCGAGCCGTCGCTCGGGCCCTGCTTCGGGGTCAAGGGCGGTGGCACCGGCGGCGGTCGCAGCCGGCTGCAGCCCACCGACGACATCAACCTGCACTTCAACGGGGATTTCCACGCGATCACCAGCGCGCACAACCTGCTCGCCGCCGCGATCGACAATCACCTGCACTTCCACAGCGATCTCGATCTCGAGTCGCGCAAGGTGTCGTGGCGCCGCGTGCTCGACATGAACGACCGCAGCCTGCGGGCCGCGACGATCGGGCTGGGTGGAGACACCGGCGGGGTGCCGCGCGAGACCGGCTTCGACATCACCGCGGCGTCCGAGCTCATGGCGATGCTGTGCCTGGCCGACGACGCCGACGACCTGCGCCGCCGCATCGATCGCACGCTCGTCGGGTTCACACGCACCGGCGCACCGGTGCACGCGGGCAAGATCGGCGTGACCGGGGCCATGCTCGCGCTGCTGCGCGACGCGCTGATGCCGAACCTCGTGCAGACCGAGCACGGCACGCCCGCGATCGTGCACGGCGGGCCGTTCGCCAACATCGCCCACGGCTGCAACAGCGTCATCGCCACGCGAGCGGGCCTGCAGCTCGCCGACTGGGCGGTCACCGAGGCCGGCTTCGGCTTCGATCTTGGCGCCGAGAAGTTCTTCGACATCAAGTGCCGATCGGCCGGCCTCGATCCCGACGCGGTCGTGCTCGTGGCCACGCTGCGCGCGCTCAAGATGCACGGTGGGCGCCCCCTCGATCGCGTGTCGGAGCCCGATCCCGCCGGCGTCGCGGCGGGCCTGCCCAACCTCGAGAAGCACCTCGAGAGCATCGCGACCTTCGGCAAGACGGCGGTGGTCGCGATCAACCGCTTCGCCTCCGACACGGCCGAAGAGATCGCGGTGGTCGAGGAGGCCTGCCGTCGCCGCGGCGTCGCCGTGGCGCTGTGCGAGCACTTCCGCAAGGGGGCCGAGGGGGCGGTCGATCTGGCGCGCAAGGTCGTCGAGGCGACCGCGACGCCGAGCCGGCCGTTCACGCCGCTGTACGAGCTCGGCGCGAGCGTGCCCGACAAGTTGGCCGCGATCGCGACCAAGATGTACGGCGCCGACGGCGTCAACTTCACCGGGCCGGCGCTGAAGGACCTGCGGGAGATCGAGAAGCTCGGCTACGCCGAGCTGCCGATCTGCGTGGCGAAGACCCAGAACTCGCTGTCGGACGATCCCAAGCTCCGCGGTCGACCGAAGGACTTCAAGATCACCGTGCGTGGCCTGCAGATCAGCGCGGGCGCGGGGTTCCTCGTCGCGCTGACCGGCGACATCATGCGCATGCCGGGCCTGCCCCGCGTGCCGCAGGCGGGCAAGATCGATCTGGTCGACGGCACGATCACTGGTTTGACGTAGGTCGCCGGCCGAGCGACGTGGCCGCGAGTTCGGTCACGTCGCGAAACCCCGACCGCACACGGTGGGTCCCGACCCGGCGCGGCTACGACCGCGCCCAAAACCCCCGTGCTAAGGTCCGCGTCCATGTCCCGCCTCGCCGTCTCGTCGCTGCTCTCGATCGCACTCGTTGCGTGCCCGGCCCCCGAGCAGGCTGTCGTCGACACGGCGGCGCCGGGGGGCCAGGGCGCCGCCATGTCGAACTCCGACGATACGACCACCATCCCCGCCACCCGCATCGTCGACGCGTTCGACCAGCTCCACGGCCGCAAGGTCCCCGACCCGTACCGGTGGCTCGAGGACGTGAAGGACCCCGAGGTCGCGCAGTGGATGAGGGCGCAGGATGACTTCGCACGGCGTCAGCTCGAGGCGATGCCGCTGCGCGACGAGCTCGCCAAGCGGCTCGCCGAGCTGTCGTACCTCGACTCGGTGTCCGCGCCGAGCCACCGCGGCAGCCGCTACTTCTACACGCGGAGCCACCGCGACAAGGAGAAGGCGGTCTACTACGTGCGCAAGGGTGAGAAGGGCGCCGAGGAGGTCCTCATCGATCCCAACACGCTGTCGACCGACGGCAGCGTCTCGGTGCACGGCATGATGCCGAGCCACTCGGGCCGATACCTCGCGTACAAGCTGTCGCGCAACAACGCCGACGCGGCCACGCTGTACGTCCGCGACCTCGACTCGGGCAAGGAACTCACGATCGACACGATCGAGGGCGCCCGCTATGCCAGTGCCGAGTGGACGCCGGACGAGCGCGGCTTCTACTACGTGTGGCTGCCCACCGATCCCACGATCCCGGTCGCGGAGATGCCGGGGCGCGCCGAGGTCCGCTTCCACGCCCTGGGCACCGATCCCGCGAGCGACCCGGTCGTCTACGCCGCGTCGGGCAACCCCAAGGAGTTCGTCAACGTCGATCTGTCGCGCGACGGCCGGTGGCTGTTCGTCGGCCACCAGCGCGGCTGGTCCGCCTCCGACATCCACGTCGCCGATCTCGGCGCGACGCCAGCGGCGCAGAAGAAGGCCACGCCGAAGTTCACGCCGTTCGTCGCCGGCAAGGACGCCATCTACGCGGTCCAGGCGTGGCGCGGCAAGTTCTACGTGTTCACCAACGAGGACGCGCCGCGCTACCGCGTGATGCTCGTCGATCCGGCCAAGCTCGATCGCAAGCACTGGCGCGAGCTCGTGCCGCAGACCGACGCGGTGCTCGAGGGCATGCAGATCATCGGCGAGCGCCTGGTGCTGTCGTACCTCCGCGACGCCCACTCGACGATGGAGCTGCGCTCGCTGGCGGGCAAGCCGATCCGCGAGATCGAGCTGCCGGGCCTCGGCAGCGCCTCGGGCATGGTCGGCAACCCCGACGAGGACGACGCGTACTACTATTTCAGCTCGTTCACCGAGACCCCGCAGATCTACCGCACGTCGATCGCCAAGGGCACCACGTCGCTGTGGGAGAAGGTGAAGATCCCCGTCGACACCTCGGCCTTCGTCACCGAGCAGGTCTGGTACCCGTCGAAGGACGGCACCAAGGTGTCGATGTTCGTCACGCGTCGCAAGGACGTCGCGCTCGACGGTGACAACCCGACGCTGCTCACCGGCTATGGCGGCTTCAACGTCAGCCTGCAGCCGAGCTTCAGCAGCCGCGCGGTGCTCTGGGTCGAGCGCGGCGGCGTGTGGGCGGTGCCGAACCTGCGCGGCGGCGGCGAGTACGGCGAGCAGTGGCACCAAGACGGCATGCGCGCGAAGAAGCAGAACGTCTTCGACGACTTCCACGCCGCGGCCGAGTTCCTGATCGCGAACAAGTACACGCGCAGCGACAAGCTCGCGATCATGGGCGGCAGCAACGGCGGGCTGCTCGTCGGCGCGGCGATGGTCCAGCGCCCCGATCTCTACGGCGCGGTGGTCTGCGCGGTGCCGCTGCTCGACATGGTCCGCTACCACCTGTTCGGCGCCGGCAAGACGTGGATCGAGGAGTACGGCTCGTCCGAGGACCCGGCGCAGTTCGAGACGCTGGTCGCGTACTCGCCGTACCACCACGTGCGGCCCGACGTCGCCTATCCGCCGATGCTCATGCTGTCGGCCGACAGCGACGATCGCGTCGACCCGATGCACGCGCGCAAGTTCACCGCGGCGATCCAGTCGGCGAACAAGGGCGGCAAGGCGGCGCTCCTGCGCATCGAGACCAACGCGGGCCACGGCGGCGCGGATCTGATCAAGAAGCAGATCGAGCAGTCGGTCGACACCTTCGCGTTCGTCCTGGACGCGCTCGGGGTCAGCGGCGCGCGCGGTTAGTCAGCTCGACGCGCGCTCGTGAGCGCGACGCGCGGCTCGTGAGAGCGACGCGCGGCTAAAGGATCGTCAGGGATCGGACGATGGGGCCCATGTGGGCGCCGGTCGTCCTGTCCGGCGATCCGTCAACACGCCGACGTTCCGTCACGGGACCGGCGGTGCGTGGGGCGTCCGCCGATCCGATATGCCCCGCGGGATCGCGACGTTTTCCGGGAACCAGCCCCCCGCGGCGCCCGTGTCTCCGGATGGTACGGCGCCTGCAAACAAGGGCGCAGTGTCAGCGAGAGCCCGCAGCTTCGTTGGGTTCGACAGGACATCGGAGAGTCACCTCACCATGCAAGCTCCCAACCTCCGCTTCTTCTCGTTCGTCTCCAAGTTCGTCGATGCCGTGACGACCAGCGCCCTGGACGACACCTTCAGCCGCGCGGTCGCGATGCGCCGGATGGCGCGTCAGGCGAAGCGAGAGACCCTCGCGATCGCTGCGCCTGCCGCCCGCGCCGCCTGAGCGCACCGTGGCGGGAGCGCCCGCCCGATGTGGCGCGGCGCAGTGTTACGATCGGTGGATGTCGACCAAGGACGTGGGTCGCGATGCAATGGTGTGCGCGCGCAAGCGGTGACGCGCCGGCAGTGCCAGCGCGTCACCTCGCCACTCGTTCACGTCGCGAGCGCGCGGCTCACTTCGCGAGCGCGCGGATCTGGTCGATGAGCGCCTGCGAGAGCACGACCTCGCCGCTCTGCGCCCCCGTGCTGCCGTAGGACTGGGCGAACACCACGTCGCCGAGGTCGTTGCCGACCGTCGGGAGCTTGGCCTTCTCCTCGGGCGGCACGATGTCGCCGAGCCACGACATCATGCCCTTGACGTCGACGGCGAAGATCGCCGAGGCGCCCGGGTTGCGATCGAGCAGGCGCGTCAAGCCGGGATCGCCGACCAGCGCGTTGGTGCCGCCCAAGGCGTCGACCACGAGCTGCGCGTACTTGTCGTCGGAGCCGGGCGCGATCACCCAGGCCACACGGCCCTTGGTCTCGATGCGGTTGACGCTGAGCTTCAGGCCACCGAGCTTGGTCTCCCACTCGGCGAGCTTGGGGCCGCCGTCGGCGCGCAGCTTGGCCTTCTCGGCGTCGGTCGGCTCGATGACGAAGCGATCGATCGCGACGTCGCCGGCCTTGGCCGCGTCGAACTGGAACGCCCACGTGACCTTCTTGGCGGCCTCGGCCCCGATGATCGCCTCGGGGGTGAACCCGGTCGCCCAGGTCTTCCACGCCTCGCGGGCCACGACGCCCTCCTTGACGCCGCTGATCACCGCGACGCCGCCGAGCGTGCCGGGCTCGTGCATGACCGCGAACGCGGAGTGGCCGGTGTACGTGGCCTTCGACTCCTGCATGAAGGTGTCGACCGCGGCCTCGGTCGCGGCCTTGTCCTTGCCGAGGGCCTGCACGTACGCGTCGATGAAGACGTTGCGCAGCTCCTTGGTCATGGGCGCGTCCATCGCCTCGGCGATGTTCGCGTTGAAGGCCGCCGCCAGCCACGAGGTCTTGGGCAGGTTGCGGGCGAAGTCGATCTCGAGCGGGCCGGCGGCGGAGAGCTTGGCCTGCGCCTCGAGATCCGAGCCCGGCGCCGGGAACATCGCGAAGCGGGCGACGAAGCCCGCCGGCTCGAGGCCGAACGCGACCGTGAGCTGATCCATCCCGCGGATGGTCTCGATGTTCCGCGCGTTGGCCTTCACGCTGTAGGCCGCCATCGCGTCGGCGAACGCACCGCCACCGCTCGGCGGCGGGACCTTGCCCATCACCTCGAGGAGCGGCGCGAGCTCCTTCTCGTAGCGCTTCGACAGCGCAGCGGGGAACGCGACGAATTCGATGTCGCTGGCGAGCGCGCCACCGCGGCCGATCAGGTTGGCCTCGAGGTAGCTCTTGCCCTTCGCGAACGCGTCGGCGTGGTTGCTGACCACGACCTCGCCGCCGGCGTCGTCGACGTAGAGCTCCTGGCCTTCGACCACGAACTTCGCGACGTGCCCGGCCGCGTCGGCCTGCTTGCCCTCGGCGCCGAGGTCGGCGACGAGCGCCGCCGAGCCGCCGGTGTAGCCCATCACGCACACCACGGGCACCGGGGCCGCGGTGAGGTCGACGAGCGCACAGCCCAGCGGCTTGGCGAGATCGAGGTTGGTCGCGAGCTTGCTGCGGGGCCCGAGCACGCTGCCCGCCGCGGTGCGCAGGAACGCCTCGTCGACGAACGCGGCCTGGGCCTCGGGGGCGACCTGGGTCTTGATCTCGCGCAGCAGCGTCGAGGGGTTGGCGAACAGCACGTGGCCGAGGACGTCGCCGCGCTGCAACGCCGAGGCCGGCGGCTGCAGGGCATCGGCCGGCGAGATCGGGTCGCCGGGCTTCGCGGGCTCGACCTTGGTGCCGGTGTCACCGGTCGGCGGCGCATCCTTCTTCGCCTCGCCGGTCTTGCCGTCCTTCGTCTCGGTCTTCGCGGTCTCGACCTTGGGCTCGTCCTTCTTGCACGCGGTGGCGCTCACGCCGGTGAAGGCGAGGGCGACCAGGCCGAGGGCGAGTCGCGACGGGCGGCGGTGCGCCGCAGGCCGTGGCTCGTGTGCGCCGATGGAACTTTGGTCCTGCTGGGGCATCGTGTTGGGCATGGGGGTGCTTTGACCTCGCGCGGAGGATACGCCACGATTCCCGGGGTGAAGGGCCGGATCGCGCTGGGGAGTTTTGCGCTCGGGGTCGCCAGCACGCTCGGCCTGCTCGGGCTGACGGGCTCGGTCCCCGCCGAGGCGAGCGCCACGGCCCAGCTCGACCGAACGGCGTTCAATGCGGCCGTGGACGCGGTGATGGACCGCTACTACGAGCCGGTCGACGAGGCAGCCCTGCTGTCCGCCGGTCTCCGCGCGATGCTCGCGCAGCTGGATCCCCACAGCCACTTCCTCGGCGCGGACGAGCGCAAGGCCGTGCGCAAGCGGGCGAGCGGCGGTGTCACCGGCCTCTCGGTCGCGCTGCGACGCGACGACCACGGGCCCCACCTCGAGATCCTCGCGGTCGCGCCGGACTCGCCGGCCCATCGCAAGGGGCTGCGACCCGGCGATCGGCTGGTGCGCATCGGCGAGCACGAGGCCACCGCACTCGACACGCAGATCGAGGTCGAGATGCTGCTCGCCGGTGCGATCGGCGACGAGGTCGCGCTGCTCGTGCAGTCGCCCGATCGACCCGAGCCCCGCGCCCTCGAGCTGGTGCTCGACAAGCCGCGCACGAAGATGGTCGAGAGCGCGATCGTCGAGGATGCCGCGGGCCGCAAGTTCGTGCACCTCGTCGTGCGGCGCTTCGGGCCCGAGAGCGGCGACGCGGTCCACCGCGCGCTGGCCTCGAAGCAGCGGATCGCCGGCCCCGCGCTGGCCGGCGTGATCCTCGATCTGCGCGGCAACCCGGGCGGAGAGGTCGACGAGGCCCTCGTCATCGCCGATCGCTTCGTCGAAAAGGGCGTGCTGACGCGGACGCGCGGACGCGGCGGCCGGATCCTCCGCGAGGAGTCGGCGCACGCCGGCAACACCGACACGACGACGCCGCTGATCGTGCTGCAGGATCGTCACAGCGCCTCGGCGTCGGAGCTGCTGGCCGTGGCGCTGCAGGACCACCACCGCGCGCTGGTGGTGGGCGAGCGCAGCTATGGCAAGGGCACCGTGCAGGAGGTCCTCGGCCTGCCCGACGGCTCCGCGGCGACCTTCACCATCGCGCGCTACTACTCGCCGGCCGATCGACCGATCGACGGCGAGGGCGTCGTGCCGGATGTGCCCGTGCTGCTGTCGCCGACGACGCCCGCGGCGGGTGTGGTGGACGACGGCCTGCAGGCGGCGATCGACGCGTTCTCGCTGGCGCGCTGATCGGCGCGCTCAGGCGAGGATGCGCTGCGTCGCCGCGATGCTCCCGGCGAGCTCGCGGCGACGATCGCTGTAGCCGCCGCCGAGGGCCGCGACGTAGAAGCGCTCGCCGCCGAGCTCGATCGGCTCGACGCTCAGATCGAGCGGACGACCCTCGCGCTTGATGCGGGGCACCGCCTGTCCGCGGCCGACGATCGGCGTGACCGCGGCGAGCATCGACAGATCGATCGGGCACCGGCTGCGGGCCACGAGCAGGCCGTCGTCGTCGACGACGAGCACGGCCTCGAGCCCGCCGCGGAAGGCGGCGCTGGTGAGGGCGAGCTCGATCGCGAGGGCGGCCGAGGCGGACCGCCGCTTGCGTCGATCGCCGTGGACGCCGTCCGGCCGGGGCAGGGGGCGGACGCGAAATCGCGGGTTTTCGGGCGTCATGGCCGAAGCCTACATCTGCACACACGGGCCCCAAAGTTTCGCGCGGAAACCCCGGTCGAGCCGTGGGGCGCCGACGCGACGGGTCGAGCATTCGCGATGGATCGCGTCCCCGGGGGCGGCGCGCGCGATCACTGTCTCGGGGGCGGCGCGCGCGATCACTGGCCCGGGGCGGCGCGCGCGATCACTGGCCCGCGCCGGGTCGGCCATTCGACCCTCGAGCGTCAAGAGTCTGCGCCGGCGCTTCGATGAACGAAGACATGGACGCGATGAGCCGACGGCTGCGACTGGTCGAGGAAGAGCACACGGCGGGCCCCGTTGGCGAGGCGAGCCGCGACGAGGTCCTTGCGACGCGGCGCAGCGTGGCGCGGTTCCTCCGGGCGTTGCACGTGAGCGGCCACGCGATCGCGTCCTGGCCACCCGCGTTGGTGTCGCGGCTCGCCCACGCCGATGCGGTGACGGCCCGCTTCCTCTCGCAGCCCGAGCGCGTCGATGTCGACGAGGTCCGTGGCGCGTGCGAGTCGCTGCAGGCGGTCGTGAAGGCGATGGCCGCGGGCCTCAACCACCACGAGCGCGCGCGGCTGCGCTCGTACGAGCTGGCGATCCGCGTGGGCCTCGACGAGCTCGATGCGCCGCTCGTCCAGCTGCACCGCGCGCCCGAGGACGAGGCACCCTCGGCGTGCGAGCACGAAGGCATGCGTCCGACGTCGCTGCGCTGCGGGCTGGCCGTGCTCGAGGACGCCGAGCTCGCGGGGATCGCCCGTCGGCTCGGGCTCTCGCGTCGGCTGCGGTCCGTCGGCGACGCTGCCGCGGCCCGCGAGCGCCTCGAGCAGCAGATCACCGAGGTGCTGCGCGACGATCACCTCATCGGCATCCTCATCGCCACGCTGCCGCGCGAGGCGCTCGAGCTGCTCGCGGGCCTCGTGCGCGACGAGCTCGACGCCGAGTCGATCGCGGCGGCCCTGGCCGAGACCGAGGTCGCCGCCGCCGTCGGCGAGGGCCCGCGACCGACGCCGCCCGTCGAGGCGCTCTCGCAGTGCGGGCTCGCGTTCCGCCGCGGCGTCGCCACGCGCAGCCTCTGGGTGCCGATCGAGCTCTGTCACCGCCTCGACGGGGTCCTGCGCGTCCTCGGGGTTTAGGCGATACACTCCGCGCGCCCATGGGCCGCCCCGTCGACATCGCGCACTCCCTCGGCAACAACGCGCTGGTCATCACCTGGGACGACGGCGTCCGCAGCGAGCTGCCGATCCCGTACCTGCGCGCGTGGTGCCCGTGCGCCGGGTGCCAGGGCCACGGCAACGAGATCCACCATCGCCCCGTCGGCGACGACATCCGGGCCGAGGGGCTCTACGAGATGGGCGCGTATGCGCTGGCGATCCGGTTCTCGGATGGCCACGACGCGGGGATCTTCTCGTGGACCTGGCTGCGGCAGCTGTCGCCGCAGACCGAGCCCGTGGGCCTCAAGCGCGGGAGCTTCCGCGCCGGGACGTTCATCGCGCCCCCGCCGTAGCGCCCCGCACGGCCCCTTCCGCCGCCCAAGGCGCGTCCTGCGGGCACCTCGCGCGATGTCGCCCGAACGCCGTGAGAACAGTCGCTTGGCCGTGGCCATCCGGCTACACTGCGCCCCATGGCTGTCGACGCCGGGGATGCCGAGCTCGTCTCGAAGATGCTCAAGCGCTGGGCGGGTTGGGATCGCGTTCCCGATGACGTGCTGGGTCAACTCAACCAGATCGCGGAGCTGCTCGACGTCAAGCGCAAGCGCTCGCTGTTCCGCCGTGGCGAGCCGGGGCCCGGTTTGTTCCTGGTCAAGTCCGGCGAGTTCAAGCTCAGCCTGATCTCGAGCGAGGGTCGCGAGCAGATCCTCTATCTCGCCGAGCCCGGCAAGATGATCGGCGAGGGCTTCCTCCCGAAGGACGTGCAGTGCGCGGCGTCGGCGTTCGCGATGGCCGACTCCGAGGTCTATCGCTTCGAGACCGAGGCGGTGGTCAAGCTCACCGCGCGCTCCGAGGCGCTCGCCTTCGCGTTGATGCGGCACATGGCCTTCCGCGCCAACCGACTCATCGATCTCGTGCTCGACCTCTCGCTGCGATCGGTCGAGCGTCGCCTCGCGTCGTTCCTGTTCACGCTCGCGGTCCGCAACGGCGCCGAGCCTGGCAAGCAGACGGTGATCCCGCGGCAGCTCGACATGAACACCGTCGCGGCGCGCCTCGGCACCGTGCGCGAGGAGATCTCGCGCGCGCTCAACCGCATGCAGCGCAACGGCATCCTCAACTTGAGTCGGCAGGAGATCATCGTGCTCGATCTCGCCGCGCTCGAACGCGTCACCTACGAGTGATCGCGGGTTCGCGGTCGGCCATGCGCGTTCCCCCTGGCATCGCGAGGCTCCCGTGGCGCGCGTCCGCGGCCTGGGCCCTCGCGATCGTCGGCTGCGCGAGCCCGTCGACCCCGGAGCCCACGGCCGCCGCCGCACCGACGGCCCCGCCCGCCTCCGCCGCGCCCGCACCGACCGCGGCCGCGTGCCAGGACTTCACCGCCCTCGATCCCGCGACGTTGCCCCCGCTGCCGCCCAGCCGCCACGCCGCGCTGCTCCAGGAGGTCTGGGTGCGCGTGCTGCAGAAGCACTACGACCCCAAGCTCGGCTGCAAGGACTGGCCGGCGATCCGCCTGCAGTACGCGGCGGAGCTCGCCGGGGTCGAGGACGCCGAGGCGGCCTACGCGATCGTCAACCGCATGCTCGACGAGCTCGGGCAGAGCCACTTCCGCCTGTTCCCGCCCGACGGCGGGGACGGTGACGATCACGCCGGTCCGGCGAAGCCCGGGCTGTCCGTGCGGTGGATCGACGATCGGCTCGTGGTCGTGGACAGCCACGCCGAGGGCCACCTCGGCCCCGTGCGCGCCGGCGCGACGCTGCTGGCGATCGACGATCGAGCCCTCGACGACGTCATCGCCGACGCCAAGGCCCACACCACGCGGCCGTCCGAGTTCGCCTTCGAGGTCGCGCGGCGCACCGAGGCCCGCCTGTCGTGCGATCGGGCCGGGCAGTCGAAGAAGGTCCGCGTCACCGATCCCGCCGACGCCGATCGCGAGGTCGTCCGCGTGCTGACCTGCGAGGAGCCCCGCGGCGAGCGGATTTCCCTCGGCAACCTCGAGAACATCCCGACGCAGGTCGACGCGCGGATCGTCGAGGGCACCAAGGTCGGCGTGCTCGCGTTCAATGTGTGGATGCTGCCGATGGTCAAGCGCGTCGAGGATGCGATGACCGACCTGCGCAGCAAGGGCATGACCGCCCTCGTGCTCGATCTGCGCGGCAACCCCGGCGGCGTCGGTGCCATGTCCGTGCCCGTCGCGCGGCTGCTGCTGTCCGAGCCCGGCAGCCTCGGTCGCCTGCAGTTCCGCGACTTCACGCAGGACTTCAACGTCGAGGCCGGCGCCAACCCGTTCGAGGGGCCGGTCGTGATCCTCGTCGACGAGGGCACCGCGAGCACCTCGGAGATCTTCGCCGCGGGCCTGCGTGACCTCGGCCGCGCGAAGGTCGTCGGTGGTCGCGCCTCGGCCGGCGCCGCGCTGCCGTCGGTCATCGACGAGCTGCCCGGCGGCGCCATCCTCCAGTACGTGGTCGGCGACTACCGCACGCCCAAGGGCACCCTCGTCGAGGGCGTCGGCGTGGTCCCCGACGTGAACGTCGTCGAGACCCGCGCAGACTTCGCCGCCGGCCGCGATCCGGTGCTCGACGCGGCCGTGGAATTCCTGCAGCAACCCGTGTGATGCGATGCCCCGTCAGGCCCCGTCAGGCCCCGTCAGGAGTGAGTCCGTGCGCGAACGAAGCGATGTCCGACGAATCGGTGTGTTCCTCGCAGCTGTGTTCCTCGCAGTGTCCACGGCGGGTGGCTGTGACCGCGCGGCGTCGACGTCGGCCACGGGCGGTGACGCACCGGCCGATGGCCCGGCCAAGGCGGCTCCGATCCGCGGCGCGACCGACCCCAAGGCCGCCGACGCACCCAAGGCCGCGTTGCCCACCGCGACCGAGCTGCTCGACCGGGCGGTCGAGGCCCAGGGCGGGCGCGCCAAGCTCGACGACCTCGAGAGCTTCTACCTCGAGGGCGAACTCGTCGTGGAGGGCCAGAACATCACCGGCGCGATGAAGCTGTGGTGGAAGGCCGGCGACTTCTACACCGAGCAGAACATGGTCGGCATCGGCACCGTGCGCGCCGGCAAGCAGGGCGACGTGATCTGGTCCGAGGATCCGATCAGCGGCCTGCGTCGCCTCACCGGGGCCGAGGCCGCGCAGCAGGCGTGGGCGTCGAGCCCCTCGCTCGCGGCGCACTGGCAGCGGTACTTCGAGAAGGCCGAGACGATCGGCGAGCGCGCCGTGGGCGGGAAGAAGGCCTACGACGTGCAGCTCGTCGCCAAGGACGGCGCGAAGGTGACGTTGACCTTCGACGCCGAGAGCGGCCTCCAGCTGGCGCAGTCGTTCGATCAGGTCACGCCCATGGGCAAGATGCCGATCTCGGTGGAGCTGAAGGACTACCGCGAGGTCGGCGGGCTCAAGCTGCCGCACCTGCAGGTGACCGACGCGAAGCTGGCGAAGGCGACCCAGACCCTGACGAAGATCGAGCTCGGCGCCGCGGTCGACACCACGAAGTTCGCGATGCCGACCGGGGGCGCCGCGGTGGTGAAGCCCGAGGGCGCCGCCGACGGTGGTGGTGCGGCGGCGGCGGTGCCCTAGCCGCGTGCGCGAGTTGCTGGGCGGGTCACTGAGCAGTTCGCCCAATGCGGCGCCGCGTCGTCACCGCGTCGCGGCGCGGTCGTTCGGTCTCTCGTCGGCGTGATCCGGGGCACGGTCGTTGCACTGCCCTCGCGCATGGGGCAGTCGACGCGGAGTCTCGTTCGAACCATGTTCGCCGCCGGTGCGCTCGCGATCGGCTGCACGAGCAGCGCGCCCTCCGACGAGCTGTGCCCCGCGGGCGACTGCTTCCCGGGCGAGACGCCGGACGACGCCGGCGGCGTGACCTGGGATCCCGCGGACGGGAGCAGCTCGGGGGACAGTGGCGGCGCAGATGGCGAGGACACCGGCGGCGAGCCGCCGGGCCCGCCATCCTCGGGCCTGCCCTGCGAGGTCGCCGACGCGCTCGCGGTCGCGTGCGGCGGGTGCCACGGGGCCGCGCCGGCGTTCGGCGCCCCGATGCCGCTGGTCACCTATGCCGATCTGCAGGTCCCCGCGCCGACGGATCCCACGCGCAAGGTCTTCGAGGTCGTCGCCGATCGCCTCGTCGCCGACGTGAAGCCGATGCCGCCCGACGGCGAGATGAGCGACGCGCACCGGCACGTGTTGCTCGACTGGATCGCGGCGGGGGCCGTCGAGGATCCGAACGCGACGTGTGATCCGGGCGACGGACCCGACGCCGATCCGGTCGGGCCCGACGCGCTGCCGTGCGATCCGAGCTTCGAGGTCCGCGCCCACGCGCCCGGCGATCCCGACGCGCCGTTCCTGGTGCCGGCCCAGGGCGCCGAGGATCTGTACCAGTGCTTCGCGTTCAAGGCCCCGTTCACCGAGCCGAGCCAGGCGATCGCGTGGGCGCCGATCATCGACGACGAGCGCGTCATCCACCACTGGATCCTCTATCGCACGCAGCAGCCGCAGGAGGATGGCGGGGTGTTCCCCTGCGATCTGTCGCTGCAGCTGCAGGCCGACTTCGTCGCCGGCTGGGCGCCGGGCGGCGAGAACGTGATGATGCCGCCGGGCGTCGGGCTCGAGCTCGGCGGCCCCGACGACTGGTACGTGATGCAGGTGCACTACCACAACGCGGCGCAGTACCCTGATGCGGCCGATCGCAGCGGCGTCGCGTTCTGTGTGCCCGAGACGCCCGAGCCGCAGACCGCCGGCGTGCTGACCCTCGGCACGACGAGCCTGAACATCCCCGCGGGCGCGGAGGACCATACCGAGGTCGGCAACTGCGGAGGACTGCTCACGCTGTTCTGGCCCGAGCTGCACATCATCGGCGCTTCGCCGCACATGCACGAGCTCGGTCGCGCGATGAAGACCGTGCTGACGCGGCAAGGCGGAGTCACCGAGACGGTCATCGACAAGCCGTTCAACTTCGAGAGCCAGGGGATGTACTTCAACGATCAGGAGATCGTGGTCCACCCCGGCGAGAGCCTGCAGACGACGTGCACGTACGACAACCCGGGCTCGGCGCCGGTCGGCTTCGGCGAGGGCACGGGCGACGAGATGTGCTTCAACTTCGTGCTCGTCTACCCGATCGACCAGCTCGCGAACCGCAACTGCGGGATCGTGTTCTGAACGTCGCGCCCTGGCCCGAGAACCGCGAGTGCTCAGGTCACGATCACGTGGGGCGGCTCGTGCTGGAACTCCGGCGAGCGCAGCGTGATCGTGCGCCCGTCGAAGCGGACGTCGAGCTCGAGCACGGCGCGTGACACGAGTCGACCCGCGGGCGCGCCGAGCTTGTAGCTGGCCATGATGCCGGGTCCCGCGGGCAGCAGCTCGTCCCACGCGACGTAGGCGGAGCTGGTCGCGTCCCAGCGCGTCGGGCCACGCACGGCGATGGTCCCCAGGGGCGCGCCGGTGTCGGCGTCGACGAGGCGCGCGGCCTGGATCGCGAGGCGCTGCGCGATGTCGCCGTCGTGCGCGAGCGAGAGCTGCACCGTGGATTGGCGACACGGCGGCGACCACATGCCGTGCGCGGTGTCGCCGGCGGCGCGCTCCCGCTTGGGGGTGATCGGGGCGCCGGGCGCGAGGCCCGACGGCATCGGGGCGGGCGTCAGGGACGTCGGTGCGGCGGATGGCGCGGTGTCCGGGCAGTCCTCGACGAAGGACACCGAGGAGATGGTGCCGACGAGCTGGAGGAGCTTCGGCGGTGGGGGCTCGGGTTTGGGCTGGGGCTTGGGCTCCGGCGTGGGCGGGGCCTTGGCCTCGACCACCGGCGGCGCCTCGCGGTCCGGTGGTTCGTGGGACGTGCACGCGACGGCGAGGAGCGCGGCGCACAGGGGGATCGTGATGGACGGTCGCATGCGTCGGAGGACAGGGTAGCGAATGGCGGGCCTGTGGAGCCGCCAACGCGCGAGGGGCCGCGAACGCTCTATGCAGGGGGCCCTAGAACCGACCGACGATCACCGAGGTCCCGTTCTCGCGGGTCACCGAGTCGGTGTGGATCGTCAGCATCGCGGTGCCCGGCGGCAAGCCCAGCATGCCCGACAGGTCGATCTGCGGGAGCGAGATGGCGCCGAAGCCGGTGGTGCCGAGCTGGCCGAGCAGGCCGTTGACGAGCTGGGCCTCGAGGAGGTCCACGAACGATGCCTCCATCGCGATGTTGGACTCGTCGGCGGTGAGCTCGGTCTCGACGCGCTCGACCTCGGCGAGGTCGAGGACGATGCCGTTCTCGGAGGCCTGGATGTCGACGCGCACGACCAGCGTCGTGAAGGCGTCGAACTGCACGGGGTTGCCGTTGATGGTGAACGTCGCCGCGATCGCGATGTCGCCGATCGTCGCGAGCAGCGTGCCGGTCGGCCCGCAGTCGGAGACCGTCGGCGCGAGCATGCCGCTGACCTGCACGTCGAGGTCCTCGATGAGGCCGCCGCCGTTGATGCCACCGAGCGGGAACTCGAGCAGGCCGCCGCGCCAGCCGGCGTAGAGCAGCTCGTTGAGCGTGTCGTCGGCCAACGCGATCTCGAGCGGGGCCTGACGCGGGATGGTGAGCGACTGCGGCGCGAGGCCACAGCCCACGCGCTCGGGCACGCCGAGGTTGTCGTACGCGGTGACCTCGAGCGTCGGGTAGCCGCCGGCGCGCAGCACCACCGCGCCGCCCTGCGGCGGCGAGTCGGCCGGCGGCGCGACGCCGTCGTGGAAGTCGGTCGCGGTGAAGTCGGCGGCGAGATCGACGGGGATCGACTTGCGCGCGTTGCCGAGGTTGGGGAACTCGAACGTGGTCGCGAGGGTGAGCGCGGCCAGCCCGTTGGCGAGCGCGGGCCCGAGCTGCGCCTGCACCTGGTCCTCGAGCGCACCCTCGAGGCTCGCGACCAGCGAGTCGTGGATGAAGATCTCGACGACCGACAGCAGGATGTCGGTCCACGCGTTGTTCGACCAGATGTTCACGTCGTCGGGGTCGACGACCGCGTCGACCCCGACCAAGATCGCCGACAGCTGGTGATCGGGCGACGCGGTGAGCAACAGCGTGCCCGTGACCTGCACCGCCGCGATCGACAGGCCGCCCGTGCCGTCGCCGCCGGCGAGCTCGCAGCCGAAGTTGGTGCAGTCGAACTCGAGGTCACCCACGATGTCGCGCAGGCTCGCGTCGAGGCGGATGCCGCCGTCGGCCCCCGCGAGGGCGACGCTCGCCGAGCCGAGCTCGAGGCTGGTGAGGTAGACGTCGTAGCCGACCTGCGACGCGATCGGCGAGTCGCCGCTGGCGAACGCGCTGGTGTCGAAGGTGCCGAGCGCCAGCTCGAGCGCGGTCGCGAGGTCGTCGACCGGCAGGCTGTGATCGCCGTCGTCGAGCGATTCCTGGGCCAGCCAGAAGCCGAGGCCCTCGGGCACCACGCCGTCGGGCGGGGTCGTCGGCTTGCGGAAGCCGGTCGACCACAGGAACGACTGCACGCGGCGGCGCTTGTTGCCGGCGTCGTCCTCGGTCTCGAACACCAGCACGTTGCCACCGACGTCGACCGCGACGTCGTGGGCGAAGCTGCCGTCGGCGGCGACGGTCACGGGCTCGCCGTTGAGCGACAGCGCGGTGATCGTGCCCAGGCCGCTGGCGACCGTGCCGGTGACCGTGACGCTCGGCGTGTTCGCGGCGCCGGTGATCGTCGCGGCGCGCGGCGGGAACGTCACGTCGATGTTCGGCCGACACGCATTCGTCAGCTCGGGCTCGTGCGTGCACGCGCCGCCGTCACACGTGTCGACGGTGCAGGGGTCTGCGTCGTCGCAGGCACAGGCGTCGTCGGCACCGCTGGTGGGACTGTCGGTGGTGGGGCCCGCCGTGGTGTCGCCGGACTCGGCGCCGGCCGTGCCCCCCGCGTCGCCGTCGGCGGAGGAGGAGTCGTCGCCACAGGCGAGCGCGGTGCTGCCGAACAGGAGCAGGGCGAGGCTGCGCGCGCGTGCAAGCATGAATGGGCAGTGTAGCGGTCGGGATGTCCGGCGGCCAGTTGCACCGGTTGAATCGCGCGATCTCGTTGGGGTTCGGGCTCGCGGGCTGCGGCGCGCGCGTCGTCGATGGCGGAAGCGACGGCAGCCACGGTGACAGCGCGGGGGAGGGGACGTCGGCGAGCGCGACGGTCACGACGATCTCGTCGTCCGCGACGGTCTCGTCGACGATGTCGACGGCGGGGGAGTCCTCCTCGGCGGGCGATGTCGACGACGCCACGTCGCGCTGGCGCGGGGCGACGCGGCGCTGCGGGCCGCGGTGGTCGCAGCGTTCCACGATCCCGCGCGGTGGATCCCGTGCGGGCCCGCGGTCGAGCCCGCGCAGGTCGACGCGGATCGCTGGCGTGGGCACGGGCGGCTCACCGCGGGCGATCGCATCGCGATCGCACGGCAGGCGATCGCGGTGATCATCGTGCCCGCCGCGCAGCGATTGCTCGATGGGGCGCAGGCGAGCCCCGGGCCGCGCGCCCACGATGGCGCCCGAGGGATCGCCTGAGCGAAGCGGCCCCGCGACGAACCAGCGAACGGTCCCCGCAGCGCAGCGTCGCCGCCCCGGGCGGGCTATCCTCGGCGTATGGGTGGGGTACTCGAGGAGACTCCTGTCGGGACTCCGACGCCGGACGCCGCGCCGGCGACGGTCACGTCGGCGCACCGCCGGGAACGCGACTCACATCCACCGCCGCCGGTCGGCGCCGCGCACCGATTCCGGACCGACCGCCTCCTCGGACGCGGAGGCATGGGAGAGGTCGAGCTGGTCGTCGACGACCGCCTCGGCCGGGCCGTGGCGGTCAAGCGCCTGCTGCCGACGGCGTCGCGCGTGCGCTTCGAGCGGGAGATCCGCGTGCAAGCGCGGCTCGAGCACCCCGCGATCGTCCCCGTGTACGACGTGGGCGAGGCGGACGGACGGCCGTACTTCATCATGAAGCGCGTCGTCGGTACGACCCTCGCCGCGGTGCTGGCGGAGCTCCGCGACGGTGACGCGGGGGCCCGCGCGCGTCATGGCCGGCGTCGCCTGCTCTCCGATTTCGTGCAGGTGTGCCATGCGGTCGCGTACGCCCATGATCGCGGGGTCGTCCACCGCGATCTGAAGCCCGCCAACGTGATGCTCGGCGAGTACGGTGAGGTCTACGTGCTCGATTGGGGCGTCGCGAAGATCCTGGACGAGACCGATCTCGACGAGCACGCCACCGGCGGCGACGTCGAGGCGGTCGGGACCGTCGCGGGCGCCCTGGTCGGCACCGTCGGCTACATGGCGCCCGAGCAGCTCGCGGGCGCCGAGGTCGACCGCCGCGCGGACGTCTATGCGCTCGGGGCGATCCTCTTCGAGATGGTGACGCTGCAGCGGCTCCACGCCGGCGCGAGCTTCGACGAGCTCGCGGCCTCGACCCGCACGCCCCCGCAGACCCGCATCCACGACGCGCTCGTGGGGCTCGCGATCGACGACGAGCTCGAGCAGATCCTGCTCCGGGCGACGGCACCGGCGCGCGACGACCGGTATGCGGATGTCCGCGCGCTACTGCTCGCGGTCGAGGCGCATCTCGACGGGGATCGGGATCTCGAGCAGCGCCGCGCGCAGGCCCGCGCCCACCTCGAGCGAGCGGCCGCGGCCGCGTCCCGTTCGGACGACGAGCACGCCCACGCCGAGGCCATGCGCGAGGTCGGGCGCGCGCTGACGCTGGCCCCGGGCGACGCCGCGTCGCGCACGTTGCTCGCGAAGCTCCTGCTCGATCCGCCGACGCGGGTCCCGGCGGCCGTCCACCGTCGCCTCGACGAGGCCTACGACACCGAGATCCGCCGCAACGCGCGGCTCGGCGCCGACGCCATGCTGGGCTTCGTCGTCCTCGGCGCCCTCGCGGCGTGGATGGGCGTGCGCGACCTCGGCCTGTGGTCGGCGATGCTCGCCGTCGGCCTGGTGATCGTCGCGATCTCGTGGAGTCGGGCGCGGAGGGCCCGGGGCGACGGCGAGATGCTCCGGGCCGCCGCGCTCCACGCCCTGCTGATGGCCCTCGTGACGCGCATCGCGGGGCCGCTGTACTTCGCGCCCCTGGGCATCGCGGTGACCACCGGGATGTTCATGTTCAGCTCGCGCAACCACCGGGCCGCCATCATCGGGATGGGGCTCGCGGCGATGACGATCCCCATGGTGCTCGAGGCGTTGGGCGTGATCGCGCCGTCCTACACCTTCGAGGGCGATCGCATGATCATCCACGCCAACATGCTCGCGTTCCCACCGCTGGCGAGCACCGTCATGTTCTGGGCGACCAACGCGATGCTCATCGTCGCCGCCGGCCTCGCGTCGGCGCGGGCGTACGCCGAGGTCAGCGAGACGCGGCGGCGGCTGGCGATCTCGTCGTGGCAGTACGAGCAGGTGCTCGTCGACGAGCGCTCGCCGGGCGCAGGTCAGTTGCACGCGACGCCGTTGGCCGCGGCTGGCGTGCCGAACTCGCCCATCACGTTGCCGTCGACCAGCGGCGTGTTCGAGTAGCACCAGCTGCCGAGCAGGTCGTTGGACGCCGCGTCGATGAGGGTGGGGTCGAGCCGCCACGCCCGGCCCGACACCGCGCCGCCGCCCCACGCTGCAGTCTCGTCCAGGGTGTCGCTGGCGTTGAGCAGGAACACCGCGTCACCGGAGTTGCCGAGCGCGGGCTCGTTGCCGAAGAACGCGTCCGCAGCGAAGGCGTAGGGCCATTCCGCGAGGTCGTGCGAGGCGATGACGACGTAGCCGTCTGCGGGCACGACGAGGCTCGTGGTCACCGTGCCCTCGTTCATGCCGTCGTCCTGGATCCGCAGGCCCTCGAGGTCGATCTCCACGCCGGTGGCGTTGTAGACCTCGATCCACTCGCAGCTGTCCTGGGCGCAGGTCGGGTTGATCATCACCTCGGTGACGACCAGGTCGCCCGGCAGCAGGTCGTCGACGCCGAACTCTGCCGTCGGCGGAGCCACGTAGTCCTCGAGGTCGGCGGCGCCACGGGGAGCGACCTTGAACGCGCCGCCGAAGTAGTTCAGCGGGCCTGAGATCGCGCTGAACGTGGCGTCGACGTCGAAGTTCGGGAAGCTCGCCGCGTCGTCGAAGGGGCTGAACAGGAAGTCGTCGACGCGCACGACGCTGCCGCCCACGGTGACGTCGAACTCGTCGCCGCTGGGCAGCGCGGTGACGGACATGGGGTCGCCCTGGATGCGGACCAGCACCGACTCCCACGGCTCGCCCAGGTCGGCAGCGTCGACGACCTCCGGGACGAGATCGAGGCCGGTGTCGCCTGTGGCCGTCAGGGATCCGCCGGTGACGTCGATCTCGGTGAGCCCGTTGAACTCGACCGTGAGCCCGACGAGGTCGATCTCGTCGCCCACCTCGACGCTCGGGGGGCTGTTCAGGAACACGAACACGCCGCTGTACTCGCCGCCGGCCGGCTCCTGGACGAAGATGGCGTTGCCGGCCACGCCGGTGACGACGACGCCCTGGACGTCGACGACGACGCCCGCGTCGATTGTCCCGTCTTGGATCTCGTAGATGCTGTCGTCGTCGGCCGCGGCGCCGGTCGTGGTCTCGGCGACGGACGTCTCGGTGCTGCCCTCGGTCCCGGGCCCGGACGTCGTCGCAGGTTCGGAGGTCGACTCGGTGGTCGTCGACGGGTCGAGCGTCGCGCTCGACGATTCGTCGAGGCTCGTCACGTTGGGGTCGGTCGAGCCGGAGCTCGCGTTCCCCGAGGTGGTCTCGCTGCCATCCGTGTCGCTGCCGCTGCTGGGCCCGGCGCTCGTTTCGGCGCTGGCGATCGAGGTGTTGAAGGTGTCGGCGCGAGCGTCGGTGCCGTTCGAGCACCCGGCTGCGGTGAGCGCGACGGAGGCGAGGGCGGCGTGGATGGGCGAGCGACGACGGGTCATGCGTGGGGATCTAGCCGCGCGGGGAAACATCGCGGACTCGCGAACGTGGCGGCGCGGCAACGCTGGAGAAGGCCGCCGTGCGTGAGCGCGCTGCGAGTGGCGCGCTGGCGAGTCCGTCGCTCCATGATCCGGCATCTCCCCCGACGACGCGGCGTCATGGGGTCGATGAGCGATGCGCTCGCCGATGCGCAGCTCCTCGCGCATCTCGGAATCAGGTGCTCCGTCGCCGGGCCCCGCGGATGAAGATCGCGGTCGCGCGCGGCGTTGGTCGTCGGCACGGCGCCGAAAGGAGCGATCTCCTGCAGATCCCCGCGAGATCTCCCGATCTTCGCGAGATCTCCCGGTGGCGCCGAGATCTGATCCGGGATCTGCCCGCGCCACGAATTTTCGGCCGCGCGTCAGATCGGCGATGCGCTGCAGATCTTCGCTGATCGGTGCGGATCGCGACGATGGTTTCGGCGATGCGAGCGCGTTACTCCAAGTGTCGATGCGACTGACGACACTCGTGGAAATCCTGGAGCGTGAGATCGGTGTCTCGCCGTCCGCACGTTCGAAGCTCGCCCTCCTCGTGGCGGAGCGCGGTCAGAAAGAGTCCCCCGCTCAGGCGCGTCCCGGGGCCGCAGAGGGGCATCCGCAGGGCGGCATGCGCGATCGCAGCGCTGGCCGGGCGGGGTGATCGGGCCCCGAGTAGGCGCTGGTACGGTCGGCCGCAGGGGTGATCGTGCCAGTGGCCCGCGTTGGGTCGGTTCCTCTGCAACTGCGCCGCGCGGCGTCCGTCGTGGACGCATGACCCTGCGATCGCTCTTGCCCGTGTGCCTCGTGCTGGCCTGTGCCGAGGGCGGCGGTTCCGACGATGGCACCGCCGACACCGACGTCGACCCGACGCCGGGCTCGGCCACGGATCCGAGCGCGGACGGCAGCGGCGAGGCCACCGATGGCGCGGGCACGACCGACGGCCCGGACACGGCCGACACCGCGGACACGGCCGACACCGCGGACACCGGCGAGCAGCCGACCTGCGAGGCGACGCACACCTCGCCCGACGCCCAGCTGTGGACGTTGCCGACGCCGATCGCCGACCTCGACGGCGAGCCGTATCGCCAGCAGAGCGGGGCCGATGTCTGCGCCGTCGATGGCACGGTGGATTTCTACTACGCGAGCATCGATCTCACCGGTGATGGGCGGCTCGATCTCGTCGTCACGTCGGCCTGCGACGATGGGGACGTCGGCTCCGACTTCTGGCTCGTGTACGCCGGCGGCGAGGAGGGCTTCGCCGACGAGGCCACGCTGTGGAGCTTGCCCGCGCCCACGACGAACCTCGACGGGGAGCCGTTCCGGCAGCTCGGCGGGGCCGACGTCTGCGCCGCGGACGGCACTGTCGACTTCTACTACTCCATCGCCGATCTCACCGCCGACGGCATCCCCGATCTCGTGGTGACGTCGGCCTGCGACGCGGGTGACGTCGGCTCGGACTTCTGGCTGGTCTATCCCGGCGGCGAGGGTGGCTTCGCTGATGACGCGAGCCTGTGGTCGTTGCCGACGCCCACGGCGACGCTCGACGGCGAGCCGTTCCGGCAGCTGGGCGGCGCCGAGGTCTGCGCTGCGGACGGCACCGTCGACTTCTATCATGCGGTCACCGATCTCACCGCCGACGGCGTCGTCGATCTCGTCGTCACGTCGGCCTGCGACGACGGGGACGTCGGCTCCGACCTCTGGCTCGTGTACGCGGGCGGCGCGGAGGGCTTCGCCGAAGAGGCGACGGTGTGGACCTTGCCCACGCCCACGACGAACCTCGACGGGGAGCCGTTCCGGCAGCTCGGCGGCGCCGACGTCTGCGCCGCGGACGGCACCGTCGACTTCTACTACTCCATCGCCGATCTCACCGCCGACGGCACGACCGATCTCGTGGTGACGTCGGCCTGCGACGCGGGTGACGTCGGCTCGGACTTCTGGCTGGTCTATCCCGGCGGCGACGGTGGCTTCGCCGACGACGCGAGCCTGTGGTCGTTGCCGACGCCCATCGCGACGCTCGACGGCGAGCCGTTTCGGCAGCTGGGCGGTGCCGAGGTCTGCGCTGCGGACGGCACGGTCGACTTCTACTACGCGAGCACCGATCTCACCGCCGACGGCATCACCGACCTCGTCATCACGTCGGCGTGCGACGACGGCGACGTCGGCTCGGGCTTCTGGCTGGTCTACCCCGGCGGTGCCGAGGGCTTCGCCGACGACGGCGCGCTGTGGGGCTTGCCCACGCCCACCGCGACGCTCGACGGCGAGCCGTTCCGACAGCTGGGCGGCGCGAACGTCTGCGCTGCCGACGGCACGGTCGAGTTCTACTACGGCAGCATGGATCTCACCGCCGATGGCATCGTCGATCTCGTGGTGACGTCGGCCTGCGACGCGGGCGACGTCGGCTCGGAGTTCTGGCTCGTGTATCCCGGCGCGTGCGAGTAGCGGCCAGCGGCGTCCACCGCCCTCGACCTGCGTTCGGCTACGCCCCGCAGAAGTTGCCCGTCACCACCGACGTGCCCGGGTCGCAGTTGCACGGGTCGTGCGGCGCGAGGATCTCGCCCGTCGTGCACGCAGCGCAGTGGTAGTTGCTGCCGGCCCCGTCGTCCTGCGTGCAGTAGAACCGCCACGGCTCGCCGACGCCGCCGCAGTTGCAGCCCGTGCACGACGGGTCGGCGTAGCCCACGACGCCGCCGTCCATCACCTCGCAGTTGGGGTAGTCGAGCAGGCACGCGGCCAGGGCGGCCGCGACCGGGTCGATGTCGCACGGCGACGCGGGCTGACACGTGGCGGGGTTGCAGTCTCCACCGCCGTCGCACGCCTCGCCCGCGCTGCCGTTGACCACGCCGTCGCCACACTCGGAGGGGCTGCAGTCGACGTCGCATGCTGCGGACTCGCCGGCATCGTCGCACGCCTCGCCTGCGGCCGCGTTGCGCAGCCCGTCGCCGCACACCGCGGGAGTGCAGTCCGAGTCGCAGGCCGCCGACTCGGCCCCGTCGTCGCACGTCTCGCCCGCGGTCGCGTTGACGACCCCGTCGCCACACAGCGCGCTCGTGCAGTCGTCGTTGCACGCTCCGGAGCGGCCCATGTCGTCGCACTGCTCGTCGCCCTCGACGGTGCCGTTGCCGCACACCGGTTCGCCGGACTCGGCGGACGAACTCGAGGCGTCCGTGATGCTCGACGAGGCGTCGGTGCCCGGGTCGGTCCCGGGGTTCGACGTCGATGCGTCGCTGGAGGTGGACCCGTCGTCGTCGGTGTCGGAAGAGCCCGTCGTCGCGTCCGTCGCCGACGCCGTCGCGGATTCGGTAGGATCCGTCACGACGCCGCTGGTCGACGGGCGGCGCACCTGCCCCTCGGCGCACGCGGCGGTGAGGACGGCCAACACGAACGCGCTTGGCGTCCACCGGAGGTCTCGAGCGCGATCGTGCATGGGTCCCCGTCGGTGCTGGAGCGTCACGCACCAGCGTATCACGACCGCCCCGTGCCCTCGGCGGCGCGCGACGTCGCGCGCGTCGAGCTCGCCCCCCGCTCACTGCCAGCGGAAGAACTTCAGCGCGATCGCGAACGACAACACCCCCCACACCCCCAGCGCCGTCATCTCGAACGCCACGTCCGCGAGCCCCAACCCCTCGTTCATCACCTTGCGCAGCGCGTCGTTCAACGCGGTCAACGGCAAGCTCCGGATCACCGGCAGCGCGGCCTCCGGGAACCGCTCGTAGCTGAAGAACGACCCGCCCAGCAGCCACATCGGCAGCATGAACAGGTTCGCGAACCCCGACGCGACCTCGGTGCTGCGCGGTCGCGCAGCGAGCAGCATCGCGATCCCGGTCAGCGTCAGCGCGCCCCACGTCGCGACCACCGAGAGCGCCACGATGGACCCGCGCACCGGCACGTCGAACACCAGCCACCCGAACCCCACGAGCGCGATGACCTCGCCGGCGAGGAACACCAGGCGCGAGAGCATGAACGACAGCAGGAAGTGGGCGCGCGACATCGGGGTCGCGGCCAGGCGCTTCAGCAGCTTGCGGCGGCGCGCGTCGACGACGGCGAAGCCGATGCCCCAGATCGCGCTGCCCATGATGTTGAGGCCGATGAGGCCGGGGACCAGGAAGTCGATGTAGCGCGCGCCGGGCTCGGTGCGGACGTCGTCCTGGCTCGCGACCACGTCGGTGCGGCCGGCCCGGCGCTGCACGGCCGCGTCGACGGCGATGCGGGCCATCTGCGACTCGGGGCGCACCGCGTCGTAGCGGTACGTCCACGCCGCGTCGCCGACGCCCGGCACGACGAACAGATCGATCTTGCCGGTCGCGAGGGCGCGTGCGGCCGCGGCGTCGTCCATCGTGCGCGCCGACAGGGTCGCGTCGGCGTCGAGATCGACGGCGAGCGCCTCGGCTCCGATCGCTGCCGCGTCCACGGCGACGTGGGACTCGGCCGGCGGCGCCTCGCGGAACGCGATGCCGAGCGCGACCGCCAGCACGATCGGGAAGCCGAACGTCCAGAACACCGCGCCGGGATCGCGGATGAACTCGCGCAGGCGGGACAGCGTGAGCTCGTACAGCGGTGATCGTGGCTCACTCATCGCGCAGGGCCCTCCCGGTGCGGTGCACGAACACGTCCTCGAGGGTGGGCTCGTGGGTGGTCATCGTGACGAGGCGGACGTTGGCCGCGTCGAGGGCGGCGAGCAGCGCCGGCAACGTATCGGCGAGCTCGCGCACCGTGAGCACGTGCGTCGCGCCCTTGCGGTGGTGGCCCGCGGTGCCCGGCAGCTCGGCGAGCCTGGCGACGTCGATCTCGCCCTCGAGCTCGAACTCGACGATGCGATCGGCCCCGAGCGAGGCGATGAGCGCGGCCGGGGTGCCGAGCGCGATGATCTTGCCGTGGTCGATGATCGCCACGCGGTCGCAGAGCTTGGCCGCCTCCTCCATGTAGTGCGTCGTCAGGATCGTCGTGCCGCCGCCCTTGCGGAACGTCTCGACGACCTCCCAGATCGCCAGGCGCGCCTGGGGATCGAGGCCGGTGGTCGGCTCGTCGAGGAACAGCAGATCCGGCGCGCCGACCAGCGCGCACGCGAGCGCGAGGCGCTGGCGCTGGCCGCCCGAGAGCGTGCCGACGCGGGCGCGGCGTTTCTCACCCAGCGCCATCATCGCGATGGCCTCGTCGGTCGTGCGACCGCGCGGGTAGAAGCTGCGGAACAGCCGGACGGTCTCCTCGACGGTGAGGTACTCGGAGAGCTGCGTCTCCTGCAGCTGCACCCCGAGTCGATCGCGGATCGCCGCGTCGTCGCCCGCGCCCCAGCGCGCGCCGAGCACCTCGACGTCGCCGGAGGTCGGCGCCGTCAGCCCCTCGAGGATCTCGACGGTGGTGGTCTTGCCGGCGCCGTTGGGCCCGAGCAGCCCGAAGCACTCGCCGCGCGGGATCTCGAGGTCGATGCCGTCGACGGCGCGGACGTCGTCGAAGTGCTTGACCAGCGCCTTGCATCGCACGGCAGTGTCGGTCCGCTCGGCGGTGGCGCCCACGGCTGGGGGTAGTACACTGCCGATGCCCATGGAACAACCCCATGTCGATCCGCGACTGGATCTCGAGGTCGAGATCGCCCGGCTCAAGCGCGAGCGCAACGCGGTGATCCTCGCCCACTACTACCAGGAGTCCGACATCCAGGAACTCGCGGACTTCCTCGGCGACTCGCTGCAGCTCGCCCAGGCCGCGCGCGACACCACCGCGGACGTCATCGTGTTCTGCGGCGTGCACTTCATGGCCGAGACGGCGAAGATCCTCAACCCGACGCGCACCGTGCTGCTGCCGGATCTCGACGCGGGTTGTTCGCTGGCCAGCGGGTGCCCGGGCGATCGCTTCCGGGCCTGGCGCGCGCGTCACCCCGACGCCGTCGCGATCAGCTACATCAACTGCTCGGCCGAGGTGAAGGCCGCGAGCGACATCATCTGTACCTCGTCGAACGCGGTGAAGATCGTGCGCTCGGTGCCCGAGGGCACGCCGATCCTGTTCGCGCCCGACCGCAACCTCGGCCGCTACCTCATCGAGCAGACCGGTCGCGACATGATCCTGTGGCCGGGTGGGTGCATCGTCCACGAGACGTTCAGCGCGCGGAAGCTCGCCGGCCTGCGGGCCGAGCACCCGACGGCGAAGGTCATCGCGCACCCGGAGTGCGAGCCCCACGTGTTGGCGATGGCGGACTTCATCGGCTCGACCACGCGGCTGCTCGAGTACGCGGTGAACTCCGAGCACCAGTCGTTCATCGTGGTCACGGAGTCCGGCATCTTGACGCAGATGCAGAAGCAGGCCCCGCACAAGACCTTCATCCCGGCGCCGCCGGAGGCCGCGTGCGCGTGCAACGAGTGCCCGTTCATGCGCCTCAACACGCTGGAGAAGCTCTACGTGTGCCTGCGCGACATGACGCCCGAGCTCGACATGCCGGTCGCCCTGCGGGAGGCCGCGCGCAAGCCGATCGATCGGATGCTGGCGCTGTCGTGATCCGGCCGGCGTCGCCGGGCCCGCGAAAGCCCGCCCGCCGCTGCGCGTTGGGCTAGGGCACTCGAGAACCCGATGTCGGCCCTGTGGACGCTCTGGTTGGCCGTGACCGCGCCCGCGCTGACGTGGTCCGCCGACGCGGCGTGCCCGGCGGAGCAGGACGTGATCGCGATGACCGCGGGCCTGCTCGCCGAGGGCGCGGACACGTCGGGGGTCACCGCGGTGGCGACGGTGGAGCGGCGCGCCGACGCGTTCGCGCTGACCCTCGAGATCCGCAGCCCGGATGCGTCACCCCAGGTGCGGATGTTGGTCGCGCCGCGGTGCGAGGCGCTCGCGAAGGCGACGGCGCTTCTCGTGGCGATGGCGATCGATCCGCTGCCCGTCGCCGCGCGGATCGAGGCGCTCCCGACCTCGCCGCAGGTGCCCGAGCCGGTGCTCGATCCCACCGCGCCGACGCCGTCCAGTCCTGCGGTCGCGGTCGCCCCGAGTCCCGCGGTCGACGCACCGCCGCGACGACGACGGCGCACGCGCGGATCGTTCGGCGTGTTCGCGGGGCCCGGCATCGGCGTGCAGCCGCGGGTCACCGGGGTCTTCGGCGCGCGCGCGGGCCTCTCGCGGGGGCGACTGCGCGTCGAGCTCGGGTGGCGGCACACGCTGCCGACCGTCGGTGTCTACGGCGATCGACCGGGACTCGGGGCGCGGATCTACGGATGGGCCGCCTCGGCGCGGGCCTGCTTCGCGCCGCAGCTCGGTCCCGTGGCGCTGCCGTTGTGCGCCGGTGCGCTCGCCGGCCGCACCCGCGCGAACGGCCAGGGCACCGACGCCGATCGCGTCGTCCACACGCCGCGCGTCGCCGCGGTCGCCTCGGCGGGGCTGCGCTGGCGGTTCGCGGAGCGGTTCGTGCTCACGGGCACGGTCGACGTGGAGGCGCCGTTGGTTCGATCGGCCTACCACATCGAGGAGTTCCGCGACCCGACCCGCGACGTGTACGTGGAGCCGGCGGCCGCGGTGATCCCCAGCCTCGGCCTCGAGGTGGAGTTCCCGCGATGACCTCGTATCCGGGTCTCCCGCCGCGAGGGGCCGGGTCGAATCGGTGGATGCATCTTCGTGTGACGATGCCGCGCGCCGAGGGACACCAAGCGAACGTGATGCAACCAACCGCTGCGACCCTCCGCCTGTCCCTCGCCGCGATCGCGATGCTCGCGGCCTGCTCGTTGCCGAGCCGCGAGCTCGGCAACAAGCGCGAGCGCTGGACGATCTTCGAGCCCGCCGAGCGCGACGACAGCGACTTCGGCCCGCTCGTCGCCACGCCGGATGACGGGGTCATCCTCGTGGCGTCCCACTGGAACGGGTTCGAGGGTGATTCGGAGCTGAGGCGCTACGACGCGGAGGGCGGCGTGCGGTGGTCGACGCTGATGGACCCACGCGACTCGATCGCCTACGGGCCCACCGCCATCGCGGTGGCTGCGGACGGCACGATCGTCGTTGGCGGTGCGACCCGCGATCCGCAGGGCGACGACGTGAAGCTCAATCGGGGCAAGCTCCTCGGCTTCGACCCGGGCGGTGCGCTGCTGTGGACGCGCGACGTCGAGGGCACCTGGGACGTGAGCGCCGTGGCGGTGCTCCCCGATGGGCGTGTGGCCTACGGCGGCGGCACGCAGGAACCCCTGGGCGTGCAGATCGGGATCATCTCCACCGCCGGTGCGTTGGGGCCGATGACGCGGCTGGTCGATCCCACCCTCCCGGACGAGGTCTCGCCCGTCGAGTCCGTCGTGGCCCAGTCGACGGGCGGTCTCGTGGCCCTCTTGAAGCACGTCGAACCCAACCAGCCCGAGCTCGTCGCCTTCGACGCCGACCTCGCCCGCACATGGACGCATGCGGGCCGCGTCGGGGCGCACATGGCCGACCTCGCCGTGGCCCCCGACGACGGGATCCTGCTGCTCTCGCACTCCGACCGGATCCGCCACGACGTGGATGGGACGGACCACTGGCTGGCGAACGACAACCGAATCACCGTGCTGGACGCCGACGGCATCGTCGAGCACGAGCTCGAGGGCGTCGAACCTGGGCTCCAGGTCCGCGCCCTGGCCCTCGAACCGGACGGCACGATCGTGATCGCGGGTGCCGACCGCCGCAGTCGGGAGGACAACCTCCTCGGCGTCGCCGAGATCGATCCCGACACGGGCGAGACCCTGTGGTTCGACACCGCTGGCGCCCCCATCCCGGAGTTGTATGCGGAGCACGCCATCTCGGGGGTGGTCGTCACCGCCTCCGGGGACCTGGTCGTCGCCGGCGGATACGACGATCGCCTGACCACGGGGTGGCGCGGTTGGTTGCGTCGATACGCCGCCCGGTCGCCCGAGGGGGAGGATTGAGGTGACAATCGCTGCCGCATCCGGGCATCCACCCCCGATGGGCGTGCTCCTGCTCGAGGGTTCCGGTTCCACCGCCGACTTCGCGGCGGTGTACCGCCGCGAGTTCGACTACGTCTGGTCGTGCCTGCGGGCCCTCGGCGTCCGCGAGGCCGAGCTCGAGGACGGCGCCCAGGCGGTGTTCCTCGTGGTGCACCGGCGCCTCGCCGCGTTCGACGGTCGGGCCCAGCTGCGGACATGGTTGTTCGCGATCGCGGCCCGGGTCGCGGCGCGGGGCCGTCGCGATCACGCCCGCGCGCAGCGACGCGCGCTCGCGCTGGCGGACGCCATGCCACGCGCGACGCCGGCCGACGAGCTCGACGAGGCGATCGCGGCGCGCGAGGTGCTGGCGCTGATGGAGCGCTTCGCCGAGGGGCTCGATCCGGCCATGCACGACGTGTTCGCGGCGTGGTTCTTCGACGGGCGCACGCCGCAGGAGATCGCCGATGCCCTCGGCCTGTCGCGCAACACGGTGTTCTCGCGGCTGCGCCTGATCCGGGCCCGGCTGCAGCGGGTCTGCGAGCGCATCGCGGCGCACGACGACGCGACCCTCGACGCGGACACGCGGCGACGCGCGCGGACCCGCGTGCAGGCGATCGTGCTGGGACTCGGCGGCCGCGCGCCGTGGGTCGCGATCGGGCTCTCGGCCGCGGGGACGCTCGGCGTCGTCGCGATCGCGGTCGGCGTCGCGTGGGCGCGGCCGGCGGATCGGTCGAGCCACGCGCGCGAGGCGGTCGAGGTCGCGACGGGGACAGTGAGCGCCGCGACGCTGCCGAGCCCGTCGAGCACGACGGCGCCGGCCGACATGACGCCCGAGCCCACACCGGTACCGACGCCCGCGCGCCCGCGTCCGCGGGTGCCCGCTGCCGCACCCGCGCCGTCGGTCGATCCCGAGGCCGACCTCGCGGCCTCGGTGGCGCTCGTCGCCGAGATCCGATCCGCGATCCAGGCGGGTCGCGACGACGACGCGAAGGCGTCGATCCAGCGCCACCGCGATCGGTTCCCCGAGGGGCCGCTGACGAGCGAGCGCGAGGGCTTCGCGGCGATCGTCGCGTGCCGCAGCGCGCACGATCCGGCGCCCGGCCGCGCCTACGTCGAGGCGCACGCCGGCACCGCGATGGCGCGTCGCGTGGAATCGATCTGCGACACTTCGAGTGACGACGCGCCGCGCTGAGGGACACCAAGCGCCCGTGATGCAACCGAACGCCACGACCCTCCGCATGTGCTCCGCCGCGATCGCGATGCTCGCGGCATGCGATCTGCCCAGCCGCGAGCTCGGCACCAAGCGCGAGCGATGGACGATCCTCGAGCCGATCGACTACGACACCTTCTTCACAGCGGTCGCCGTGACGGCCGACGATGACGTCGTGGTGTTCGGTGACTTCCCGACCCGTGCGCAGGGCCTCTTGCGCCGGTACGACGCGGAAGGCGAGCCGCGCTGGGCCAGGTCGTTCGTCGGCGAGGCGCGCGAGGAATTCTGGGCGTACGACGTCACCGTCGCCGGCGATGGAACGATCGTCGCCGCTGCCGGCGGCTACAACGTCTCGGGCCCCAGCAAGGCGCCCGACAAACGGGTGCCCGTCGCGATGCTCTTCGGGTTCGACGCCGGCGGCACGCAGCGGTGGGAACGAATCGTCGATGGGGCGGTCGATGCGACGGCGGTCACGGCGCTCCCGGACGGCAGCGTCGCCTACGGAGGCTCGACGATCGAAGGCGACGGGGTGCACATCGGCGTCATCTCGACCGCGGGCGTGTTCGGGCCCCTGTCCCGGGATCTCGTGGGGGAGGTCGAGTACCCGGTACCCCGTGTGATCGAGATCGCCGCGCAGTCCGGCGGGCAGCTCGTGGCCGCGGTGCGTCGCGGCGGTCGTGTCGATTTCGTCGGCCTCGACGCTGCGCTCGCGCCGAGCTGGACCCGCACCTCGGAGAAGGGGTTCAGCGACGGCGCCATCGCCATCGCGCAAGACGACACGATCTGGCTGTTGACGCGGCTCGACATGCGCATTCTGGGCGGGGATCAGTCCGGCATCCAGAACGACAACCGGCTCGCCGTGCTCGCCCCCGATGGCACGCTCGAGCGTGAGCTCGAGGGCATCGAGCCCGACCTGAACCCCAGAGCGATCGCCATCGCGCCGGACGGAACGCTCGTGCTCGCGGGCAGCGAGGCACACGACGTGAGGGACTACCAGCTCGGGATCGCCGAGATCGATCCCGAGACGGGCGAGACCCTGTGGTTCGACACTGCGGGGCGCCAAGGGAGCGATCTGGTCCCGTACTCGGAGGACGGCCTCTTCGATCTCGCCATCACCGCCTCGGGTGACCTCGTCCCCGTCGGCA
>LNFM01000532.1_pt1 | contig 120127 bp, 116 predicted proteins | sample 596031 | NCBI WGS metagenome assembly LNFM01 (sample SAMN04254537, study PRJNA301005) | activated carbon metagenome | isolation source: dual media filters at the Ann Arbor, Michigan drinking water treatment plant | place: USA: Ann Arbor | reverse complement strand
GCAGTGTTGAAAAATGCCACAAATATAACGGGCGTCCGTTCAGCCAATACACATTTCAAACTGTGAAAACCTCGAAAGCAAACGTGCGTTGTTATGGGCGTACGCATTACTAAAAACAAGCTTTAGAAATATGGACGTCTAACGTTTGGCTAAGGGGCGGGCTTTAGCCCGTCCCAGTGAGCGAAGCGAGCGATTTGAGCCAGTTGTTAGGCCTTGGATTGAAGTGGAAGATTAAAGTGCGGGATCATTTTTCTGTTCCCATGCAACATCAAATCCGTCAGTGGCAAATGGAATTACACCATTCCCAAAGTCTATAAATACATAGTCTGCCATTGAAAATTGTTCTCTAATATACTCTTTTCCAGCTTGAGTTTTTATTATATAGACCTTCTGTGTTGCTCCCTTCGTGGTTGGGTCTGGGCCGCAGAATAAGGCTGAAGAAACATTTTTTTCGTCTACACGAATGACAATGTTAACTGGGCTTTCGTTCGTGCTATTGATTATGCATGGCTCATAAATTTTGAAGCCAATGTCCGCGCCGTCGTGCCCAGCCGAAATCATGGCTATATGAATAGGTGGGTTTGCATTTTTCTTATCGTATATAGCAGTGACGGCATATTTGAATTCGGCCTTTCTGAAAGAAACGGCATTGATCCCTTTTCCTCCGTTGTCGATGATCTGTCTATTTAATAATAAGAAGCTTTTGAAGCTGCTGGGTAGTTTGTTTAGTTGTTCTTCAGTTAGGCGTTTGTCTTGAGCGCTTGCCGATGCCATATAGATGGCGCAGAGGATTAATCCTGAAATAATTTTATTTTTCATTTTGTTACTGTTGGTCCCTTATTAAGTATTAGCTGTGATTTGCCCGCGGGCACATTCTAAGAGTGTGTCAGTTTCTGGGTTGTGGTCAATCAGCAGTAAAGCAGCTACTCTTCTCATGGAGTTTTCATCGTACTGCTTGTGATGCTTGATAAAATCAGCTTCCAATGCGGTCTCGATAAAAGCATCAAATTCGTAGTCCCATGAGAGTTGCGCATATTTTATTTTTAAGTCAGTTTTTGATGTCATATTTTATAAGGCGGTTTGTGTTTGAGGGTGGCGGTCCTTATGCTTTTATGACTGGCGGCGAAGCTCAGTCGACGTCATAGGTGATCGGCTGCGGCGACGAGTTATAATTGATTTCTTGGGGTGCACACTCTTCTGGAATGTATTCTGTAGGAACATTCATGGATTGGCAGATGTATGATATTTTATTATTTTTTCTTGTTTGAGGAGAAAATATTAAAACCCCTTCGCTCAAAGAATCCCCTGCTAGTTGTATTTCTATAACTCCGGTCTGATTGTCAAATGTGATCTTGCCAATGTGGTTCTGTTCGGGTTTTTCTAGATTTAGTTCATCTATGCTTTTCGGATATTTAAAATGCATTGAATGGTACTTTGAGAGCGATGCTGTTACGGTCTTTGCATGCTTGTAAGACTCTTTGGATCGAACGCCTTGGTAGTAACTGCTATGAATGGAGTAGAAGAGATAAAATATTGAGGCGGCCACAGCGGTCACCAAAATTAAGAATGCTTTTGTTATGATTTTCATCGATATTTGGGTTCTATTTAAGTAGGTTTAATTGGTTCTCGAAAGCTAGCGTCGAAGCTAAATGGCGCGCTCTAACGAATCCCATTTGAGCTCCGAGTTCGGAAGACAAACCCAACCAGATGTAGTGATTGAAGATTAAACGAGCAGCGCGCCTACATGCACGCTGCCGGATTGCAAAGGTCAGTCGTTATAGATTCCGCCGCCATACTGCCCTTGGTTGCGATCAATGTTAGTCCGGGGATTGTATTTGTCCCGTATTTGAGCGCTTGGATCATGTTCATATCTGATCCGGTCAGTGGGTTTGTTGAGGTTGTACTGATACTGATTTCCAGATGAACTCTCGTAAGAGCTGTCTCTATTATAGGAATCATCTGAGTCGTAGCTGGTTCCTCCAGAGTTAATTGGCTGCCAACCAATGGATTCGGCAAGGGCTGCGCCTGAGTTTGCTCCAATAATAGCCATGAATAAGATTGTGGTTTTTTTCAAGATGGCACTCCTTGGTGCGGTTGAGATCTAGGTTTCTTGCCTAACGTTTGGTTAAGGGGCGGGCTTTAGCCCGTCCCAGCGAACGAAGTGAGTGATTTGAACCAGTTGTTAGGCATTGCTATTGGCAACTGGGACGGTAGGCGGACTATCTGGGAAAATTTCTTTTAAACGCTCAGCTAAGGTTTTTTGATACGCAGATATCTTTTCGTCTTTGCTCTTTCCATTGTGAGCAAGATCCCACAGCATTGCTGCTGCGGCCATTACTGTAAGTTCGGCATTTTGTGCTCGAAAGTAAACGAAGCGCCATTCCATGCCAAGGTTTAGCTCTGGGTGGAGAAGCGGAGCTTCGATTTTTCCAGACGGGTGGACTGCCAAATCCCTATAGCGGTAGATCTGCTTTAGGTTGTCTCTGAGTATAGACGCGCCCTTTTGCGTCAAGCTGAATGCTCGTCGTGTGACCTCAGCTACTTGTGTGTAGCGAGCAGTGCGACCATTGCGCCATTTTTCCAGAGTTGAAGGTGGAATTGTCACGTGCTCTCGCAGTACCGCGTATACAGCATCCCAAGCAATTGCGGCGGCCATGATGGCCTGCATAGATGCTTCGAACTCGACTTCTAAAGCTTGAGCCTTAGCCTCTTCATCTGTGCCTTGCCAAACAGCATCACGATTAGCCTTTGCAATAAGAGCTGCGTCTAGGTGGCGCTTTGCAATTTGAATCCATGTTGGGCAGACGTCAAACCGAACATGCAACGTAATCGGATCGGCTTCGAGTTCACCACTTTCACTAATACGGAGTGAAAAGTGAGGAATTGAAACTGACATTCCGCGGGTGATGAAGATGCCTGCCATGGTTGTAATGCCTAACGTTTGGTTAAGGGGCGGGCTTTAGCCCGTCCCAGTGAGCGAAGCGAGCGGTTTGAACCACTTGTTAGACGTAACTATTGGGGTAAATTGGTTATGGGCTGTTGTAGAACTCGATTAACTTATCTACTACTGCCATTTGTTGCTCAGTGAATGATGCGCCTTGCGCTTCCATTGCCCCGGCGAAGTGCATAAGGTTTTTTTGAATTTCCGGCTCTGATAAAAGCTGCGCAGAGAATAACTTTGGTACGCCGCGATGCTCTGCGACATTTTCTACGCCATAAACAAATTCCTCGATTTTATCTCGACTTGCCATCCATGACGGGAGTCGAGTCGTGCCTGAATTGACCTCTCGCTGCGCTCGGATTGTATCCGCATGGTGCATTCTAACTTTGGCTTGTAGGATGCCCCGGACGATTAGTAAGACAATGTAAGCTAAGATAGACAATCCTGCCGTTGGCCATGCTAGTACTAGTGCTAGAAGAAAAAGTATTGCCATAAATTCACCGGAATATTTTGCGGAACACGAACACTCATGCCTTTTTAGATGTTAGTACAGACCCATGGCCGTCGAATGTTCGGCTCAATGTCACTACATATTTTTGGCCTTTTACCGCAGCCTCAAAATCTATCCAGCCATTTTGAGCATCTTTGATGCTATTGATTGGTCTGCAGGTGGATTTTTGCATGTATGACTGCACGTCGTTATAAGAAATCTCCTTGTATGCTGTGCCAACTATGCTTCCTTCACGACCAAGCGTTTCGATCGCCCATTCGATCATCTGATGTTTCTTGCTTGCTGCAGAAAATAATGAACTGAAGAATCCCATAAATCTCCTTGTTACTGGTGATTGGACGTTTGGCGAGGGGCGGGCTTTAGCCCGTCCCAGCGAGCGCAGCGAGCGATTTGAACCATTTGTTAGACGCTCGGATGTACGCATAATTTAAAGCACCGCTTTCCTGCTTGTAACGCGTTACGCGATGAACTTGACGAAACGCAATAAATTTAATGTTTGCAATGTAACTGACTGACTGCGGTTTTGCCTACGACTCGATAGTGGCGGCGGACTTTCAGTAAAGCAAATTATGTTGACCTGTGAAACCTTAAGCAGTGGAACAATGTTGCTGATGTACGCGATTAAAAACCAAACAAGCTGAAAGCGATTGGCTAACGTTTGGTTAAGGGGCGGGCTTTAGCCCGTCCCAGTGAGCGAAGCGAACGATTTGAACCAGTTGTTATGCGCTGTACCAATTACGTATTGATGTAATAAGACCTTCTGCAAGCTCTTGGATTTCTGACACATAATAGCAATGACCACTTTGAGGCTCGTATGAGTACCTTGCGTGGACGAAATAGTCTTTGCACTGTGCTAGCAGCGGCTTAATATCTTTACCTGTTGCGCTCTTGAAAAGAACCTCTAGCCTATTTGCAATATCAGCATCCAAGTTGCTGAATATTTTCTCTAGGTTATGGCCTCTGACATTTGAATATATCTCTGCGTCCCCGATGAGTTCGCCTGCAAGTGCGGGAAAAGCCTTTACACCTGAATCGCTGCACTTCAACAGTAATTCGATACAGAGAGCAAGGTTGCATACTACAGCCATTACATTTTCTTGAAGTTTAATATCGTCATCTAACGCAGGTTTTGCCAGTGCATAGAATTGAAGCGCACTAGCGAAAATATGATGAGAAGGTTCCTTGGGCACTGCGCTGCTCCTGTAGTGCATAACGTTTGGTTAAGGGGCCGGCTTTAGCCGGTCCCGAGTGAGCGAAGCGAACGACTTGAACCAGTTGTTATGTGCTCTTAACTCGTAGCCAATGCTTTTTTGAGTTTTCCTGGCGTTTAATTTTGCCAGTTTTTATAAGCTGATTGAATGATGTGGTGAATTCGGACTGCGGAACCTTGAGCTTATGTTGTATTTCAATTGACGTGATGGGTTGAGACATTAGTTTGAGAATTTTTGCCTCAATGGATGTGTCGATTGCCACTACAACGTTGTTTGTCTCGGTTTCTATGGCGATATGCGGCGCGCTAGATTTTACGCCTGCAAGTGAGCATTGAAATTCAAAAGCCTTCCAAAGATTTTGGTCTTTGGAGCAAAGGTTAAACTCTATTGCTTTTTTCTCAGCTTTTGAGAGGTGAGATAGGACGTTTGATAGATGAGCAATTATGTAGAAGTCTGCTTGGTTTTGCCCCGAAGGATAGCCGCTTACGCAGGTTAATAGCGCATTGCTGCATGCAGATTTGAGGCTTTCTGAATTTGTGAAGACGAAAACTCTATCGAGGATGGAAATCGTTAGTTCATCCAGCATGCTGAGGCCGATATTTTCAGCGTCGACGTAATAGATTTTCAAAGGCTACTCCAGTGCCAGATGAGTACATAACGTTTGGTTAAGGGGCCGGCTTTAGCCGGTCCCGAGTGAGCGAAGCGAACGACTTGAACCATTTGTTATGCGGCTGGCACTATGGAACATCAAATAAGATGCGCCAATCGTCATCTGGGTTGAACGAATTCGGCATGTCCTCCTGGGCACACCAAGAGCCGAAAAAGTCCTCTACATGTCCCTCTGACATCATGTGAAGAATGTTTGTCGGGGCCGGATGCTTGCGTGCTAAATATCCGATTCGATACCAGTCTTCACTATCATGAAAGTGGACTCCATCAATTTCTACCTCGTAGACATGTCGAGTGAACTCCTGATCTAGATCGAATGAAGCATCTGAGTTTTTTTCAAGAGACGCCTCAAGTAGCTCAGATTGGAACTGAGCAATTTCTAGAAATAGACGGCAGTACTCATAGACATCAAAGTCTGGCTTCTGAAAATTATCGCCACTCGATGGTGCTCGATAAGATATAAGCTCTCTAAATGCTTTCAGATGGAGCGTAGAGTCCTTTACGCGTTTCGATAAATCTTTGTCGAAGTGCGCTATAGCATCACACGCAATATTTATCGTTTTTGAGTGCGTTGCTTGAAGTATTTCTCCATCGTTCCACTTTACCTGCGGGCTAGTGAAAAGAATTGCACGGAGGGAGTGCATAACCGTGTAGTAACTAAGGTATGAAACAACTGGCCTTAGGTTACTCGCTTCGGCAAATTTCAGGCTTTGAGCCATGACGGAGGAGGCTAAAGTCATCTTGGCTGCGTAGAAAATGCGCACCACCCATTCCGAGTTAAGCTCAGAGTTCCAGGACTTTGTAAGTGCGGAGAATTGTCGTAATAAATCTTGACTGCGTTTTTTTACATCTTTTTCTTTTGCAAATTCCGGAAGTTTCTGAAATTCGTACCACCAGTCACGGTCAGCGTATTTCATTTGGCTTCCGAGAAATTTCCTTGTTTGGATATGTGTCATATACGGCTGCCCGATGAAGCATAACGTTAAGTTAAGGGGCGGGCTTTAGCCCGTCCTAGTGAGCGAAGCGAACGACTTGAACTTATTGTTAGAAGTGGTGGCATGTCGGACATTGATTTCGCAGGCAACGCAGACTTTACCTCAAGTCGAACCAAAATGGTGGGCAACGAACGTGCGGACGATTGCCCACACGGCAAATACATTTGGTGTATGGCCTGTGCGCCAGCGAAGGGCCGAGCGCGCCGATGCAAAGCTTTCGAGATGTTCAGCATGTTGACGTGCCACGGGTTCTTAAATCATTGCGATGGTGCGGACTCAGCATTTTATTGATGCTTCCTTGCATATTAAAACTACCAAATAAACAGCCGCTTCTAACGATTAAGCTAAGGGGCGGCGGCACGCCGTCCCAGCGAACGAAGTGAGCGATTTGAGCGCATTGTTATGTGCCACTACGCAGGCCCCTTTTTCTTATTAACTTTTTTGGCTAAGGCTTTGAGTTTTTTAACTTTAGGCTCGTATATCTCTTGAAGTATGTGTTCTATTAACTCATACGAATCCATTACATCATCTGCTGTGACTTCGCCATGGCCATGGCTGCCAGCATTACCCAGCCATTTAATGGCTAAAATCATATCTTTGAACTGGGCGTATTTTGCGGGGAGCAAGCCTATTCTTTGATGCAAACTGATAAATCTGCGCTTTCCATTTGCAGTGGTAAATCTTTTTATTTTAAGTTCTGTTAATAGCTCCTCAATGGCAGCTCTTACATTATTTGCTGCGGCGCTGGGGCTGGAGAAAAATAATTTGAATGATTCGTTTAACAGCGCCACTACCGATGCGGGGCAGTCTTTGGGAATAGGGAAAATGTTCAAATGAGGCTCGAAAAACTTGGGTATAAAGAAGTCTGAATACACCTGGTCTTGCTGGCCGTATTCGTCCTCAATTATGTCCCAGTCAACTGAGCCTGTTCCGCTGCTAGCGACTACTTCCCTGCATTTTTCATTAGAGCAAATCAATAAGCACGTGTAGATGCTTCTAATCCACTCGGGCTCCCATGCGGGGTGATCATGTGCCTCTCGTGAGTGGCGAGCTTCTTCGTGTATAAACGAATTTTCCTTTATTCGAAGGAGTCCTTTACTGCATGTCGGGCATATCCAGTCAGGGCTACTGTCAGGACTAAACGGGAGCTTTAAAAGTTTTCTGTCCATGAGTAATTTCCATGCTGTGGTACATAACTATAAATAGACACCACTTGGTGCCGTAATGCTTTTTCGGGCGTGGTGGATAACCTTCTTGTCGAGCCGTGGAGGGCCGTCTAGTCTCATGGCTGCGGCTGTGATTCGGCAAATAAGGGAGTTATACACCATGGACGGAAAGCCTCGGTTGCTCGACCAGGTTCGTGAGCAAATTCGCTTGAAACATTACTCGATTCGCACGGAGCAAGTCTATTGCGAGTGGGTTAAGCGCTTTATTCGTTTCCATCATTATCAGCATCCGGGGGAGATGGGGGCGGCTGAGGTGGAGGCTTTCTTGTCTGATTTGGCGGTGCGCAAGAATGTTTCGGCGTCCACGCAGAATCAGGCGCTGGCGGCGCTTTTGTTTCTTTATAAGCAGGTGCTGAAGCTGGATTTGCCTTGGCTGGGTGAGGTGGTGCGGGCTAAAAAGCCGAGCCGTTTGCCGGTGGTGCTGACCATTGCTGAGGTGCAGGGCATTTTGGCTCAGTTGGAGGGCGATATTTGGCTGGTGGCTAATTTGCTGTATGGCTCGGGTATGCGTTTGATGGAGGTGTTGCGTCTGCGGGTTAAGGATGTGGATTTTAACCGGGGCGAGATTGTGGTGCGTGATGGTAAGGGCATGAAAGACCGTGTAACGGTGTTGCCGCGCTCTTTGGTAGCGCCGCTTAAGCAGCATTTTGCGGTTGTCAGGGCACGGCATGCGGTGGAGTTGGAGGCGGGGCGTGGTGATGTGTATATGCCGTTTGCACTGGAGCGCAAATATCCCAAGGGGCCGTGGGAGTGGTGTTGGCAATACGTATTTCCGGCTGCCGGGCTGTCGGTTGATCCACGTAGCGGTAAAACACGGCGGCACCATATTGATGAAAAGCGTGTGCAGCGTGGTTTTAAGGCGGCGATAAAGCGTGCAGGCATTGTGAAGTTGGCCACGCCGCATACATTGCGCCATTCATTCGCTACGCATCTGTTGGAGAGCGGTCAGGATATTCGCACGGTGCAGGAGTTGCTGGGTCACTCGGATGTGAAAACCACGATGATTTATACCCATGTACTGAATCGCGGCGGGTTGGCTGTGTTGAGTCCCTTGGATCGTATGTAATGGGGTTTGTGTTTGCGCCGTTATAAAAAATGCCGCTTGCGTGTTTGGCGTAAGCGGCATTTTTTGTGGGTGGTTACCGATGGTTAAACCAGTTCGGCCCACATGTCGTATTCGTCGGCATCAACAATGCGTACGCGCACTTTGTCGCCTGGGCTGACGGCGGTGCTGGCGATAAACACGCTGCCGTCGATTTCTGGCGCGTCGGCGTAGCATCGTGCGACAGCGCCTTGGTCGTCGACTTCGTCGATCAGCACGTCCATTTCTTTGCCGACTTTGAGTTGCAGGCGCGCCGTGCTGATGGCTTGTTGGTGGGCCATAAAGCGGTCCCAGCGGTCTTGTTTGACGTCGTCCGGGACCACGTCCAGATCCAAGTCGTTGGCCGGTGCGCCTTCGACTGGGCTGTATTGGAAGCAGCCGACGCGGTCCAGTTGGGCTTCGGTCAGCCAGTTGAGCAGGTATTGGAAGTCTTCTTCGGTTTCACCAGGGAAGCCGACGATAAAGGTCGAGCGGATGGTGAGTTCGGGGCAGATTTCGCGCCAGTTTTTGATCCGCGCCAGGGTTTTGTCTTCGAACGCTGGGCGCTTCATGGCCTTGAGCACTTTCGGGCTGGCGTGCTGAAAGGGAATGTCGAGGTACGGCAGGATTTTGCCGGCAGCCATCAGCGGGATCAGTTCGTCGACGTGCGGGTAGGGGTAGACATAGTGCAGGCGCACCCATACGCCCAGGGTCGAGAGCGCCTGGCAGAGCTCGGTCATGCGGGTTTTCACCGGCTGGCCGTTCCAGAAGTCGGTTTTGTACTTCATGTCCACGCCGTAGGCGCTGGTGTCCTGGCTGATCACCAGCAGCTCTTTTACGCCGGATTTAACCAGGCGCTCGGCTTCATTGAGGACTTCGCCCACTGGGCGGCTGACCAGCTTGCCGCGCATCGAGGGGATGATGCAGAAGCTGCAGCTGTGGTTACAACCTTCGGAAATCTTCAGGTAGGCGTAGTGGCGCGGGGTGAGTTTGATGCCCTGCGGCGGCACCAGGTCGATCAGTGGGTTGTGGTCCTGACGCGGCGGCACGACTTGGTGCACGGCGTTAACCACTTGTTCGTACTGCTGCGGGCCGGTTACTGATAGCACGCTGGGGTGGACGTCGCGGATGTTGCCTTCTTCGACGCCCATGCAGCCGGTGACGATGACTTTGCCGTTTTCCTTGATGGCTTCACCGATCACTTCAAGGGATTCTGCCTTGGCGCTGTCGATAAAGCCGCAGGTGTTGACCACGACCACGTCGGCATCTTGATAGGTGGCGACGACTTCGTAGCCTTCCATGCGCAACTGCGTGAGGATGCGTTCGGAGTCCACCAGGGCTTTCGGGCAACCGAGTGAGACAAAGCCTACTTTAGGGCTGGCGGACGTGGACATGCTGTAAACCTCAGGCGCGTTCGGCGATGCTGGGCGCTCGGTGCGCCTCTGATCAAAAAGTGCGCAATTCTAGCGGTGGAGCTGGCAATTGACCAGCGTTGAGCGTTGTCTTCACGGGGTAGGGGGCTGCTTGCTTTGTATGCATTCATTCGCGCGATAACGTGGGCAAGGCTTAAGCCTTACTGGGTTAGGCGAGTTAAAACACGCACAAACAAAAAGGCCACTCGATTGAGTGGCCTTTTTGAGTATCTGGTTGCGGGAGCCGGATTTGAACCGACGACCTTCGGGTTATGAGCCCGACGAGCTACCAGACTGCTCCATCCCGCGGCGCCAATTGTAGCGGCGAAAAGTTTAGTGTCAACCTTAAGTTTGGGTGCGCATCGATTATTGTCAGTTACTGGCTGGCCGACTGAAGCGGTGTGTAGTGATTTCGACGTAGCCCGCAGCCGTGTGGTTGGGCTAGAGTCCGTGCCGTTCTGAATGAGGGGAATGTTATGCGTGGTGATTGCAAGGCGTGCGGTGCTCAACTGCCTGTTGATGCCAAAACCTGTCCAGGTTGCGGTGCGGCGGTGCCGGCAAAGGGTAAGTTGCTGCCGTTGGCGGCGTTTATGTTGATTGTGATTTTGGTTATTCAGTCCTACATGAATAAAGAAGAGGAGGCCGCTACTGAAGCTGCGCCTTCTGCACCTGTTAGTGCGGCTGAGCAGTAGTAGCCTGTTTGCTGAGGCCGGCGATGAGCGTTCGCAAGATTATCCATGTCGATTGCGATTGTTTTTATGCGGCCATTGAGATGCGCGATGACCCCAGCTTGGCCGGTAAGCCCTTGGCTGTGGGGGGCTCGGCTGATCGACGCGGTGTGATTGCCACCTGTAACTACGAGGCGCGCAGTTATGGTGTGCGCTCGGCGATGGCATCTGGGCAGGCGTTGAAGCTATGCCCGGAGCTGGTCATCGTTAAACCTCGCATGGACGCTTATAAGGCGGTTTCACGGGAAATTCAGGCGATTTTTCGCGATTACACCGAGCTGATCGAGCCGTTGTCGCTGGATGAAGCTTATCTGGATGTCAGCGACAGCCCGCATTTCGCTGGCAGCGCCACGCGCATTGCGCAAGATATTCGTACGCGTGTGTCGCAGGCGCTGCACATCACCGTGTCGGCGGGTGTCGCGCCGAATAAGTTTCTCGCTAAGATTGCCAGCGACTGGAAGAAGCCCAATGGCTTGTTCGTGATCACGCCTGATCAGGTTGAGGATTTTGTTGCGGCCTTGCCGGTCAGCAAGTTGCATGGCGTAGGCAAGGTCACGGCCGATAAATTGGCGCGCATGGGCATTCGCACCTGCAGTGATTTACGCGAATGGAACAAGTTGGCGTTGGTCAAGGAGTTCGGCAGTTTCGGCGAGCGCTTGTGGGGCCTTGCGCGCGGGGTGGATGAGCGCGCAGTACACAATGACAGCCGGCGCCAGTCGGTCAGTGTTGAAAACACCTTCGATAAGGATCTGCCAGACCTGGCGGCCTGTATTGAGCAGCTGCCTGGATTGCTCGAGGAGCTGGCGGGGCGTATGGCGCGGCTTGATCCGAGTTATCGGGCTGATAAACCCTTCGTCAAAATCAAGTTCCATGATTTTTCGCAAACCACGCTGGAGCAGGCAGGCGCACGCCGGGATTTAGACAGTTACACCCGGCTGATCAGTGCCGCTTTTGCACGCGGCAACAAGGCTGTGCGTCTGCTGGGCGTTGGTGTGCGTCTGCATGACTTGCGTGGTCGGCATGAGCAACTTGAGTTGTTTGCACCCTGATGCAGGGCGCGGTGATTAGCTGTTGCGCATAAAAAAGGCGAAGCCAGAGGGCTTCGCCTTTTTCGTAAATGCCGTTAGTGCTTGCGCGGCACCGGCTTGAGCAGCTCGTCTGGCGGCATTTCGCAGGCGATTTTGCGCCCCAGCAATGCTTCGATGCCCGGCAGTGCGTAGGCGTCGTCTTCACCGGCAAAGCTGATTGAGGTGCCGCTGGTGCCCGCACGCCCGGTACGACCGATGCGGTGCACATAGTCGTCAGGGGTTTCCGGCAGGGTGAAGTTGATCACGTGACTGATCGCATCCACGTGAATACCACGGCCGGCTACATCGGTGGCGACCATCACGCGGATCTTGCCTTCGCGGAAGCCTTCGAGGGCGCGGATGCGTTTGTGCTGCGGCACATCGCCGGACATTTGCACGGCACTGATGCCGTCGCGGGTCAGGCGCTCTTCGATGCGTCGTACTTCATCTTTGCGGTTGGCAAAGACCATGACGCGGATCCAGTCGTTTTGCGTAATCAGGTTGTACAGCAGCTTGTACTTGTCGCTTTCGGCCACCGCGTAAACGTGCTGTTCAACGGTATCGCTGGCGACGTTTTCTGGTTCGATTTCGACAATTGCTGGATTGGTTGTCCACTGTTTGGCGAGGTTCATCACATCTTCGGTGAAGGTGGCTGAGAACAGCAGCGTTTGCCGTTCGCCCTTCATCGGAGTCTGACGAATAATCTGCCGCACCTGGGGGATAAAGCCCATATCAAGCATGCGGTCAGCTTCATCGAGCACCATCACTTCGACCATGTCCAAGTGCACTTCACCGCGTTGGTTGAAGTCCAGCAGACGGCCCGGCGTGGCCACCAGAATGTCGCAGTAGCGCGATTCCAGCAGTTTGAGCTGTTTGTCGAAGTCCATGCCGCCGACAAAACTCATCACGTTGAGGCCGGTGTATTTGGTCAGGTCAGCGGCGTCTTTGGCGATCTGCACCACCAGTTCGCGGGTGGGGGCGATGATCAGTGCGCGCGGTTCACCCATGTAGCGCTCTTTCGGCGCGGTGGTCTGCTGCAGTTGGGTGATGATCGAGATCAGGAAGGCGGCGGTTTTACCGGTGCCCGTTTGCGCACGACCAATGGCATCGCGACCGTTGAGGGTATAGCCCAGCACCTGCGCCTGGATTGGCGTGCAGTAAGGGAAGCCGAGATCGTGAATGGCGTGCATCAGCTCCGATGAGAGCTTGAAATCGTGAAAGCGGGTTTTACCTTCGGCCGGTTCGACGGCGAAGTCTTCCAGGGTCCAGGTATCGACGGGTTTTACCGCCCGCTCGCGACGCGCTTTAGCGGTTTTGCCAGCAGGTTGCTGCGGTGACGCGGCCTGTTCGGCGGTGCGCGGCTTGTCTGCGCTGTCGTCCTGTGTGGCGCGGGGTGCGCTCGGTATTTCGGGCTGACGGGTTGGGCTGACTGGCTCGCCCTCGGCTTTGCCGAATATTTTCTTGAGTGCTTTGAGCACGGTCATCTCATCAATTGGTTAAGGAGTGAACGGGCGCCAGTGTAAAGCAAGAAACCGGCGCGGCGAAGTGCCGCGCCGGATCGTCTGTGTTCCGTGCTGTGAGCGCAGGTTACAAAGCGTTGTGTTTGGACGTGACAGTCAGCCGCAGAGACAGTCGCGGCCTTGTTGTTTGGCTTGATACAGCGCGCTGTCGGCACGGGCAATAAGCCCTTGTAGGCTGTCTTTAGGCTGCATTTGCGCCAAGCCGATGGACACCGTGACTCCGGGCAGCACGCCAACCGGCGAATGAAAAGCGCTGACTTGATGCAGCGCCAGGCGCAGCCGTTCACCGATGTGGCGCGCTTCTTCCAAGCCGATGTCGGGTAGCAAAATGATGAATTCTTCGCCGCCAAATCGAGTAAGGCTGTCTTTGGGACGCAACTGCGCGCGTAGGGTGTGCGTAACCAGGCACAGCGCGTAGTCACCGGCCAAGTGGCCGTGCTGGTCATTGTAGTTTTTGAAGTGATCGACATCGATCATCAGCATGCACAGCGGTTTGGCGTTAAACGCACTGCGCGTGCTCTCGCGCTCGAACACCTGCTCGAGCCAGCGGCGGTTATAGGCACCCGTTAGGGCATCAATGTTGGCGGTTTGTTCGCTGTCGAGAATCAGCCGGTTGCCTTGCCGCACGCGCTCGCAAAGCAACTCAAGTAGGTTTTGCATCATCTCGGGTGAGTGCTGGAAAAGTTTGAACAATGATTCGCGATGCAAGCGCAGCACACTGCAAGGCTGGCTGGCCACCACGTAAGCCGATGGACGCTCGTTATCAATAAAGCTGATTTCGCCGGCACATTCGCCTGCTTTCAAGGTGCTGACGGGCTGGCTGTCGAGTGAGCCGAGGTGAACGACCAGTTCACCGTTGAGGAGCAGATAGAGGTATTGGTTGCGATCAAAAGGGGAGAGCAGGATGTCGCCGGTTTCAAGATCGCAGGCACGAAACTCTTTGAGCAGCAGGTTGATGCTGCTGGCGGCGACGTTGTTGAACAGTCGCAGTTGGCGAAGTTGCTGCAGGTCGGCCTGCCAATCGGCGTTTTTCATCGCGCTGGCAGGCGTGGTCGTTCTGTTGCTTGACCGGGCATCGCTTAGCTCCCTGCATTTAAGGGCGAACACCAAGCTTGAACATATTCCGCTGCCTGAGGGCTGACAATCCTTGAAACAGGTTTGGGCGACCAGCGGTTTTAAAGATGAACGGGCGTTCACATTACGCGGCACGCTATGCGCGTTGCTCAGCCTTTAGCGCCGGTGCAGTTTTATGGTTGCAGTCAAACCATGTTGGTGCTGGCTGATCGTGACTGCCAAGGCGTGTTAGTTAGGCTGTGAGGCAATTTGAGCAGCCAGGCCGTGTTTGCCTTCACTCATCACAGGCGCGAACACAATGAGGTGATTGCGCTGAGGCTGGGTGAAGGCACTCGGGAAGGCATCAACGTGCAAGGTGCGTTCGATCGTTTTAGCCGCTGCAGTCAGCGCAATGGCCTGGATACATCAGGCGATCTTTATCGGTGCTGCAGCGGTTTTTGTTCGCGACTGTTTGCTTATGTGCAGGTCGATTTAGCCCAGCCGTTGCGCCAGCCAGTCGGCAATGTCGCGGATTTCTTCATTCATCACCTCATGGCCCATGGGGTAGTCACGCCATTGCACGTTGACGCCTGCGGCACTCAAGAAATCATGGGCTGCGCGGCCCATTGCCGGCAATACGATGTCGTCGTATGTGCCATGCAGGCACAGCACGGGCAGTTGTCTTTTTGTCTCTGCCAGTTGGATCTCGTCGCTAAATGTCGGGGCATAGGTCGACAGAGCCAATACTCCGCCAAGGGCAAACTGCCAGCGCAGAAAGGCCGTGTGCAGCACCACCGCACCGCCCTGCGAGAAGCCCGCCAGAACAATGCGTGCCGGATCAATGCCGCTGTCGCGCTGCGCTTCAATTAGGGCGATCACCTGTTGCGCCGAAGCCTCCAATTGTTCGCGGTTGATCGCGCGGGCCGGACTCATGGCCAGAATGTCGTACCAACTGGGCATGGCGTAACCGCCATTGATGGTGACGGGTTGGGTCGGTGCTTGGGGCAGGACGAAGCGGGTGCTGTGCAGGCGCTGCTGGAGCATCTCCGCCACTGGCATAAAGTCGTAACGGTCGGCGCCCAGGCCGTGCAACCAAATGACGCACGCATCGGCTGCATGTGTGGGCTGAAGAATCAAAGGTTCGCTCATGGAAGCTCCGCTGTGGTGCGCGCGCGCTGAATCAGTGCGCAGGAAAAATGATCAGGTGTTGAATCTGGAAAGAACTTGTCGCCAGGCTGCAAGTTTTGCTCTTGACCTCTCCGTACGGTGCAAAAAGTGGCGCGCTGGTACGGGCCTTGCTGTGTAGCTCGGGACTGACGACGCAGCCGGGTAGTGGTAACACTGCAACTCGTGGCACGTGCAGCAGACTGAAAAGCCTTCACAGGTCTTTCGATCGTTTCGCTAGGTGTTTAGCCGCGCGACACGTTACTTGCTATCTGTCTCTGGCTCATTCAAATAATGAGCGTGTGAGAGTTTATGGCCGCTGTAGCAATCGGCAACTAGACTCGCGCTAAGGTTTGATCCCCGGTTGGGTGTGTTGCTGCCGACACGCCTAACGCGCCCCACAAGGGTACGGCGGTAGAACCGAGACTCCAAACACAACAAAAGCAACTGGAGGTTTTAATGAAGATGGTTAAATCTACACTGGCAGTACTGACCACCGCCGCAGTTCTGGGTGTCAGCAGCTTCGCTCAAGCCGGCGCAACTCTGGATGCAATCCAGAAGAAAGGTTTTGTTCAGTGCGGTATCAGCGATGGTCTGCCTGGCTTCTCCTACGCTGATGAAAAAGGCAACTACATGGGCCTGGACGTTGACGTTTGCCGTGCAGTGGCGGCGGCAGTGTTTGGCGACGCGACCAAAGTTAAATACAGCCCGTTGACCGCCAAAGAGCGCTTCACAGCGCTGCAATCTGGCGAAGTCGATATTCTCTCGCGTAACACCACCTGGACCAGCTCGCGCGATGCCGGCCTGGGTCTGAACTTTGCCGGTGTTAACTATTACGACGGTCAAGGTTTCCTGGTTAACAAGAAGCTGGGCGTTTCCAGCGCTAAAGAACTCGACGGCGCGACTGTCTGCATCCAGGCAGGTACCACCACCGAGCTGAACCTCTCTGACTACTTCCGCGCCAATGGCCTGAAGTACACCCCCATCACTTACGACACCTCAGACGAGAGCGCCAAGTCGGTTGAAGCGGGCCGTTGCGACGTACTGACCTCTGACCAATCGCAGCTGTACGCACAGCGCATCAAGCTGGCTGACCCGGATACCTACGTGGTACTGCCGGAAGTGATCTCGAAAGAGCCACTGGGCCCAGTCGTGCGCCAAGGTGACGAAGAGTGGTTCGACATCGTGCGTTGGTCGCTGTATGCAATGGTCAACGCAGAAGAGCTGGGTGTGACCTCTGCCAACGTTGATGAGCTCGCCAAGTCCACTAAAAACCCCGACGTAGCACGTCTGCTCGGTGCTGAAGGTGAGTTTGGTAAAGACCTGAAGCTGCCGAAAGACTGGGCCGTTCAGATCGTTAAGCAAGTCGGTAACTACGGCGAAAGCTTCGAGCGCAACGTCGGTGCCGGCAGTGAGCTGAAGATCGAACGTGGCCTCAACGCCCTGTGGAACAACGGTGGTCTGCAGTACGCACCGCCGGTGCGCTGACCGTCCGCTGCCGGTCACTCGTCCTGAGTGATCGGCATTGTTCTGATTGATGTGAACCTCATGCCCGCTTATGCGGGCATGAGGGTTCCAAGAGGGCTCTTATGCAAAACACTGCAAATGTCCCGCGCCCTGGCGGATCGGTCTGGACCGACCCCAAAGCGCGTGCGTGGCTATTCCAAATTCTTGCCGTTGTCGCCGTCGTGGCGATGGGCTGGTTTCTGTTTGATAACACCATGACCAACTTGGAGAAGCGTGGCATCACGTCTGGCTTCTCTTTTCTAAATAACAGTGCCGGTTTCGGGATTGCCCAGCACCTGATTGATTACACCGAAAGCGATACTTACGGGCGGGTGTTCCTGGTCGGTTTGCTCAATACCCTTCTGGTTTCCGCAATCGGTATCGTGCTGGCGACCATGCTGGGTTTCTTACTGGGCGTCGCGCGGCTGTCTCCTAATTGGTTGGTGAGCAAGCTGGCGGGGGTCTACATCGAAACCTTCCGCAATATTCCCCCTCTGCTGCAAATCTTCTTCTGGTATTTCGCGGTCATGCTCTCCTTGCCGGGGCCGCGGGAAAGTCTGGGTGTGGGCGAGGCGTTCTTCCTCAATAGCCGTGGCTTGTATATGCCATCGCCAAGCCCGACCGACAGCTTCAGCGTGTTTGCGGGTGCGGTGATTGTGGCGATCATCGGCGTGGTGTTGTTGTCGCGCTGGTCCAAAGCACGTTTTGAGGCCACAGGTCAGCTGTTTCCGGTGTTGTGGGGCGCTATTCCGCTGCTGATCGGTATACCCGGGTTGGCAATTTTGCTGGGCGGCAATCCGCTGCAGTGGAGTGTGCCTGAGTTGAGTGGTTTCAACTTCCGTGGTGGCCTGGTGCTGATCCCTGAGTTGATGGCCTTGACGCTGGCGCTGACCATTTATACCGCCGCGTTTATTGCTGAAAACGTTCGCTCCGGGATCATGGCCGTCAATCACGGGCAAACGGAAGCGGCGCGCTCATTGGGCCTGCCACAGGGCAAGACGCTGCGTCTGGTGATTATTCCGCAAGCTATGCGTGTGATCATTCCACCGCTGACCAGTCAGTACCTGAACCTGGCGAAGAACTCCTCTTTGGCGGCCGGTATCGGCTATCCGGATATGGTCTCGCTGTTCGCGGGCACAGTACTCAATCAAACAGGCCAGGCCATCGAGGTGATTGCCATCACCATGAGTGTTTACCTGGCAATCAGTATCAGCATTTCCATGCTGATGAACTGGTACAACAAGCGCATTGCGCTGATCGAGCGGTAAGGGGCAGCCATGCAAACTCATACGTTTAAACCTGATTTACCGCCTCCCGCGATGAGCGTGGGTGTGGTCGCCTGGCTGCGTGCCAACCTGTTTTCCAGTTGGTTCAACACGCTGCTGACCCTATTTGCCGCCTATCTCGTTTGGTTGATGCTGCCACCACTGATCCAGTGGGCCTTTATCGACGCCGACTGGACCGGCACAACCCGTGCGGATTGCACCAGCGGCGGGGCGTGTTGGGTGTTTGTGCAGCAACGTTTTGGCCAGTTTATGTATGGTTTTTACCCTAGCGAGTTGCGCTGGCGCGTAGACACCACGCTGTGGCTGGCGATCATCGGTGTTGCACCGTTATTCGTGCCGCAAATGCCGCGTAAGGCGCTGTATGGCTTGGCGTTTTTGCTGGTTTACCCGGTGCTGGCGTTCTGGTTGCTGCACGGCGGCTTTATGGGCATGTCCACGGTGTCGACCAGCCAGTGGGGCGGCTTGATGCTGACCCTGGTGATTGCCACCGTAGGTATTGCCGGCGCTTTGCCGCTGGGTATTTTGCTGGCGTTGGGGCGTCGCTCAGATATGCCAGCGATCCGCGTGATATGCGTCACCTTTATCGAGTTCTGGCGCGGAGTGCCGTTGATCACCGTGCTGTTTATGTCCTCGGTGATGTTGCCGCTGTTCCTGCCCGAAGGCATGAGCTTCGACAAATTGATGCGTGCGCTGATTGGCGTGATTTTGTTCCAGTCGGCCTATATCGCTGAAGTGGTGCGTGGTGGTCTGCAGGCGATTCCCAAAGGGCAGTACGAAGCCGCTGGCGCCATGGGGTTGGGGTATTGGCGCATGATGGGCCTGGTTATCCTGCCGCAAGCTCTGAAGCTGGTGATCCCCGGTATCGTGAACACCTTTATTGCGTTGTTCAAAGACACCAGCCTGGTGATCATCATCGGCCTGTTCGACCTGCTCAACAGCATCAAACAAGCCACCACTGATCCGGCTTGGCTGGGCATGGCCACTGAAGGCTATGTGTTCGCCGCGCTGATTTTCTGGATTTTCTGTTTTGGTATGTCCCGCTACTCCCAACATCTGGAGCGCAAGCTGGACACCGGCCACAAGCGTTAGGAGCAAACTGATATGAGTGAAGCAAACAAACAGCCTGCGCCTGCTGACGGCATGATCCAGTTGCAGGGCGTGCACAAATGGTACGGTCAGTTCCACGTACTCAAGGACATCAACCTGAATGTGCAGCAGGGTGAGCGAATTGTATTGTGCGGGCCTTCCGGCTCGGGCAAGTCAACCACCATCCGCTGCATCAATCGTCTTGAAGAGCATCAACAAGGCCGGATTATTGTGGATGGCACTGAGCTGACCCACGACCTCAAGCAAATCGAGGCCGTGCGTCGCGAAGTGGGCATGGTGTTCCAGCACTTCAACCTGTTTCCGCACCTGACCGTGTTGCAAAACTGCACCTTGGCACCGATGTGGGTGCGCAAAATGCCCAAGCGTCAGGCTGAAGAAGTGGCCATGCATTTTCTTGAGCGCGTGCGCATTCCCGAGCAAGCCAACAAGTACCCTGGCCAGCTTTCCGGCGGCCAGCAACAGCGTGTGGCGATTGCCCGCGCGCTGTGCATGAAGCCCAAGATCATGTTGTTCGATGAGCCGACCTCGGCCCTTGACCCAGAAATGGTTAAGGAGGTGCTCGACACCATGATCGGCCTGGCTGAAGACGGCATGACCATGCTCTGCGTAACCCACGAAATGGGCTTTGCCCGTACTGTGGCGAACCGGGTGATCTTTATGGACAAGGGCGAGATCGTTGAACAGAACGAGCCCAACGCCTTCTTCACCAACCCGCAGAACGAACGCACCAAGCTGTTCCTCAGCCAGATTATTCACTGAGTTTCAGTCGCAATAAAAAAGGGAGCCTTCGGGCTCCCTTTTGCGTTTGGCTTCGCTGCACTCACCAAGCCCCACATTGCATGTAGACGCCTAAAGCTGTCACAGGCGCTAGCGTGCCTGATGTCCAAGGCGAAGCCCTGAGCAACTCTTAGGTAAAACTGTAGATATCCATGCCCAGTGCGCCGTAGGTAAAGCCGCTGTGCTCAAGGGCAAATTGCTCGCCGGCAGCAGCGGCAAAAAATAATGGCAATAGATGCTCTTCGCTGGGGTGGCTGCGCACTGCATAGGGCGCTTGCCTGCGGTAATCATTCAGGCTGGCATGATCATGCTGAGCCAGTTTTTCCACCATCCAATCACGAAATGCCTGGGCCCAGGGTTCGATATGCTCTGGGCTGGCGGAGCGGTCCAGCGCCCCTAGATTGTGGGTGATACTGCCAGAACCGATCAGCAGAATGCCCTCTGCACGAAGACTCGCCAGTGCCTTGCCAATCCGCCTCTGCAGCAGCGGACCCTGCTGGCTAGGAAGTGACACCTGCACCACGGGAATATCGGCTTGCGGGTACATGAGTCGCAGCGGTACCCACGCGCCGTGATCAAGCGGGCGCTTGTCATTGAGTTGAGCCTGTAAGCCAGCCTGTGCCAGCAGATCAACTAGGGTGCGCGCGAGTTGTGGCTCACCCGGGGCGGGGTACTGCAACTGATAGAGTGGCGATGGGAAACCGCCGAAATCATGCCAGGTGGCCGGGTGTGCTGCGCTGCTGACGCGTAGGTCAGGGGTCTCCCAATGGGCCGACACCAGCACAATGGCTTTGGGTTTGCGCAGTGTGCTGGCCAGGTGTGCCAGTGCCGGGCCACTGGCACCTGGCTGCAGTGCCAGCATCGGCGAGCCGTGTGAGATAAAGAGACTGGGCAGCAACATGGCGCTCTCCTGATTAAGTGTGTGTATTTTTAATCAAAAAAGCTGTTGTTTTAAGCGCGATTATCGCGCCTTTATCATCGGTTTATCTTATGTGTTGGGTGTGAGTCCATTTGAGTATTCTGCAGCCTATGCAAGTGCTGCTTAACCCACGTTAAAAGGAGTGCGTATGCACGCGGAGTTTTGGCAGGCGCGATGGACGCGCAGCGAAATCGGTTTTCACCAGGCCGAGGTTAATCCTTATTTGCAGCGTTACTGGCCCTCTCTGCAATTACGTCAAGGTGATCGGGTGTTGGTGCCTCTGTGTGGCAAAAGTCAGGACATGGCGTGGTTGGCGGGGCAGGGGTTCCGCGTCACGGGTGTCGAGTTGGCGCAACGTGCTGTTGAGGATTTTTTTGCCGAGCATGAACTGCAGCCGCAAGTCACCGTGGTGGGTGACTTGACCTTGTATCAGGCTGGCTTGGTAGAGATTTACTGTGGAGATTTTTTTGCGCTGGGTGAACAGCACATCGGTGATTGCGTCGCTTTATATGACCGCGCCGCACTGATTGCTCTGCCCGCCAGTATGCGTGAGCGCTATGTCACGCACCTCACACAGGTGCTGCCGAAGGGCTGTAAGGGCTTATTGGTGACCTTGGACTATGACTCGCTACAAATGGACGGCCCACCTTTTGCGGTGACAGATGAGGAAGTGCAGCAGCGGTTTTCCTCAGCCTGGCAATTGCAGTCGTTAGCGTGCGTGGATGTGTTGGGCGAGAACTGGAGGTTTCTCAAACGTGGGCTTGATCGTCTGGATGAACGCGTTTATCGCTTGAGTAAGTATTAACTGACGCGCATTAAAAAGGCGGCCCGAAGGCCGCCTTATGAGTATCTGTTGTGATTAACCGCGCTGACGCAGCGCTTCGATGCGAGCTTCCAGCGGTGGGTGAGTCATCAGCAGGCCAGCCAGGCCGTGCTTGAGGCCGCCGTTGATGCCGAAGGCCGTCAGGCTGTTGGGCATGGTGACCGGCACTTCCTGCTCTGCACGCAGGCGCTGCAGGGCGGCAATCATTGCGCCAGTACCAGCCAAGCGGGCACCTGCGTCGTCAGCCTTGAATTCACGCTTACGCGAGAACCACATGACGATGATGCTGGCCAGAATGCCCAGCACCAACTCGGCAAAAATGGTCGCCACAAAGTAGCCAATGCCAGGGCCGTCTTCGTTCTTGAGGATGACCTTGTCGACAAAGTTGCCGAAGATACGTGCAAAGAACATCACAAAGGTGTTCACCACGCCTTGGATCAGCGCCAGGGTGACCATGTCACCGTTGGCGACGTGACCAATTTCATGGGCCAGAACCGCGCGCACTTCATCCGGAGAGAAGCGCTCCAGCAGGCCTTGGCTGACGGCGACCAGTGCGTCGTTCTTGTTCCAGCCGGTGGCGAAAGCGTTTGACTCGTAAGCGGGGAAGATACCCACTTCCGGCATCTTGATACCGGCTTCGCGAGACAGTTCTTCCACGGTTTGCAGCAGCCACTGTTCGTGACGGGTGCGCGGCTGGGTGATGATTTCGGTTTTGGTGCTCATCTTCGCCATCCATTTGGACAGGAACAGCGAAACCAGCGAACCGGCGAAACCGAACACGGCGCAGAAAACCAGCAAGCTACCGTAGTTCTGGCCGGTGAAGCGGTCGACCCCAAGCAATTTCAGGGTGATGCTGGCGATGATCAACACCGCAATGTTAGTGGCCAAGAACAGCATAATGCGCATCATGGTGTATTAAGACTCCTCACGAGATAGATCCAACAGACCGCCAATCGCCATATTCAAGCGTTCTTACCAGGCTTTTCAACGGTTTACTGTTCGTATGACGGCTATATAAGGGCGGCACCACCAGTACTTCAACCGGGGTACTATTTCAAACTATGTCGCTTGTGCCGTTTAGGCTGCTCTCAAACAGTAAGCGGGTCAGGCGAACCACGCGTTCGCCATGGCGTTCTGCCAAGGCAGCACGAAGCTGAAAGGCCAGCGTGGCCTGCACACGGCGCACGCTAGGCGGTAAGGCATTACCCTCGGGTAGCGCGTGCGGCACACCGCGCGACATGCGCAGAAAGCCTTTTTCCGAGAGTACGGCCTGATCCAGAGCGTCATAACCAATGGTGGAGTCGAAGCGGATATAGCCTTCATCGGCCAGCCACAACAAAGCCCCCAGACAGCTTTGATGGCGCGGTGTGGGCAGGCCAAATTCGTCGGGTTCTTCGCGGCCAATCAGGTCTTCAACGTACAGGGCGGCCTTGCTCGGGAACGCCTGATACAGCGCGAGCATGCCAGCCGCTGCATCTTTGTAAAAATCATCGATCTGCAGGTCCATCAGAATTTACCGATAACAGACGTTGGCAGATAAGGCAGCACGCGGCCGATCAATGCCCAAGGCCAGCCCGGCACATAAGCACTGACGCATCGTTGGTCGATATGCTTGGCAATCAGTGCCGCGCCGCGTTCCACGCTGATCAAAAACGGCCGGCTGGGCATGTCGCTGTTCAGCGGTGTGTCGATAAAACCGGGCAGCAGCAGGGTGGTGTCGATATTTTTACCCAGCAACTCGGCACGGGTGGCTTCCATGTAGCTGATCAGGCCGGCCTTGCTGGCCGAGTAAGCTGCGGTATGCGGCAGGCCGCGTTTACCGGCCACTGAGGCAACTGCAACCAGATGGCCGTGGCCTTGCTGGCGAAACAGTGCACAAGCGGCGTCGAGGCAGGCAATAGCGCCGATCAGATTGGTTTCCAGCGTTAAGCGTGCGCGCTCAAAGTGCCCGCCGCCGGCTTTGCCGGTCAGGGCGATACCGGCGTTGGCGATCACGCCGTCCAATCCACCGAGGGCATTGGCCGCCAAGCTCACGGCGTCCTGGCAGGCGGCGTAGTCGGTGACATCCAGCGAGAGTACGACCACTTTGCACTTGAAGCGCGCCTGCAACTCGGCAGCCAGCACGTGCAGGCTGTCTTCGCGGCGGGCGGCCAGCGCCAGGTCATAGCCTTTGCTGGCCAGTTCGCGGGCCAGAGCAGCACCAATGCCAGAGCTGGCACCGGTTAGCAGGTAGCGTTTGCCCTGGCTCATGCTGCGCTCCGCTTACTGTTGATAGGTTTTAAGGAAGTTGCCGATGCGGCCGATGGCCATTTCCAGCTCATCCACACGCGGCAGCGTGACCACGCGGAAGTGATCCGGCCACGGCCAGTTAAACGCTGTGCCTTGCACAATCAGCAGTTTTTCCGAGAGGAGCAGGTCCAGCACGAATTTCTCATCGTTATGGATCGGGCAGACTTTCGGGTCGATCTTGGGGAAGGCATACAGGGCGCCCATCGGCTTGACGCAGCTCACGCCAGGGATGTTGTTGAGCAACTCCCACGTACGGTTGCGTTGCTCCAGCAGACGGCCGTTGGGCAACACCAGATCATTGATGCTTTGGTAGCCGCCCAGCGCGGTCTGAATGGCATGCTGGCTGGGCACGTTGGCGCACAGGCGCATGTTGGCCAGAATGTCGAGGCCTTCGATGTAGCTCTGCGCGCGGTGTTTAGGGCCGGAAATGGCCACCCAGCCGGAGCGGAAGCCCGCGACCCGATAAGACTTCGACAGGCCATTGAAGGTCAGGCACAAAACGTCTGGGGCCAGTGAGGCGGTGGAGATGTGTTGGGCTTCGTCGTAGAGGATCTTGTCGTAGATCTCGTCGGAGAACAGCACCAGGTTGTGCTGACGCGCCAGTTCGACGATGTCCATCAGCACTTCTTTGGAGTACACCGCGCCGGTCGGGTTGTTCGGGTTAATCAGCACCAAGGCTTTGGTGTTCGGCGTGATTTTCGCGCGCATGTCGGCGATATCAGGGAACCAGCCAGCCTGCTCATCACACAGGTAGTGCACCGGTTTACCGCCAGACAGCGCGACGGAGGCGGTCCACAGTGGATAGTCCGGAGCCGGGATCAGCACTTCGTCGCCGTTGTTAAGCAGCGCCTGCATGGCCATCACAATCAGCTCGGACACACCGTTGCCCAAGTAGATGTCTTCAATGGTGACGCCTTCTACCTGCTTCTGCTGGTAGTACTGCATGACGGCTTTACGGGCGCTGAATAGGCCTTTGGAGTCGCTGTAACCTTGTGCGGTCGGCAGATTACGGATCACGTCCTGCAGAATTTCTTCAGGCGCTTCGAAACCGAACGGGGCCGGGTTGCCAATGTTCAGCTTGAGGATGCGGTGGCCTTCCTCTTCCAGGCGCTTGGCGTGCTTGAACACGGGCCCGCGGATGTCATAGCAGACGTTGGCAAGCTTGTTCGATTTGCTGAACTGCATGTAAAAGATCCCGAATGGTGAACGTCGCTGAATGACCCTGCAAAATGAGCGAACAGGCTGAGTCTTGGCAGGGGAGGACGCCGGTGACAGACTGGGGTCGAATCATACGTGGCAGCCCGATCTTGGCAAAGGTACTGGTCGGGCTTTTTTATCCTTGGGAGGTCTGCTGTGGACAAGTTGGAAAAACCGTTGGAAGCCTGGCGTGAAACGCTTTCCGATGAGCAGTTTCATATTTGTCGGCTGGGCGGCACAGAGCGGGCCTTCAGTGGCCAGTATCACGACAGTAAAGTGCCAGGCATTTACCACTGTGCGTGTTGCCAAACGGCGCTGTTCGATTCGGATGCCAAATACGATTCCGGCAGCGGTTGGCCCAGCTACTTTCAGCCGGTTAGCGGGGAGGTGATTGCCAGTGTGGACGACTTCAGTCACGGCATGCACCGCATTGAAGTGAAGTGCGCCAAATGCGACGCGCATTTAGGGCATGTCTTTCCGGATGGACCTGTGCCGACCGGGCTGCGTTATTGCATCAACTCCGCGTCACTCAATCTTGTGCCGCGTGCATAACATTTAACTAAGGCTCGTCATCCACGAGCCTTATTTTCGAGCAATTAAATTGCATGCAATTTAATTGCTCGTTATTGTGGTCGCCACTTCCATTCACGTGAGGCCAGGCGCATGAGTAACGATCTTTTCGACATCCCAGTCACGACCATTAACGGTGAGCAGAAAACCTTGGCCGACTTTGGCGGCAAGGCTGTGTTGGTGGTAAATACCGCGAGCAAGTGTGGCTTTACTCCGCAGTACAAGGGGTTGGAGAACGTCTGGCAGGCCTACAAGGATCAAGGCTTGGTGGTGCTGGGCTTCCCCTGCAACCAGTTTGGTAAGCAGGAGCCGGGTGATGAAGGCGCCATCAGCGAGTTTTGCGAGCTGAACTTTGGGGTGACTTTTCCGCTGTTCAAAAAGGTCGATGTGAATGGCAGCGATGCTCACCCGCTGTTTGTCACACTGAAGAAGAGCGCGCCGGGTCTGCTCGGTAGCCAAGGCATTAAGTGGAACTTCACCAAGTTTTTGCTGAGTGCCGATGGCCAGGTGGTCAAGCGTTTTGCCCCAACCACCAAGCCTGAAGATTTAACTGCCGAGATCGAAGCGTTGCTGCAATGAGCCAAAGCAAGCCGCTGACAGAGGAAGACGCCCTGCAGCTGGATAACCAGCTGTGTTTCAAGCTGTATGCCGCCTCGCGGGCGGTGATTCGCGGCTACAAGCCTATGCTCGATCAGCTCGGCCTGACCTATCCGCAATACCTCGTGATGTTGGTGTTGTGGGAGTGGCAGCTAAAACCACCAGAACTGCCGACGGTTAAGGCGCTCGGCGAGCGTTTGCTGCTGGATTCCGGCACGTTGACGCCCTTGCTCAAACGCCTGGAAACACAGGGTTTGGTGCGGCGCAGGCGTGCGGCCAGTGACGAGCGTGAAGTGCATTTGGCATTGACCGACACAGGCTGGGTCATGCGTGAGCAGGTGCCTGCGTTGCAGCACGCGTTGCTGTGTCAGCATGGCGTCGATTTGAATGAACTGGTCGCGCTGCGCAACCAACTCGGTGGGTTGCTCAATCAGTTAACGCTGCCCAACCACTGATCCAGCAGGGCGGCCAGTTCTTCCTTGCGAAACGGTTTGGCTAGGTAATCATCCATGCCCGCTGCTCGACACCGATCACGCTCATCGGCCAATGCATTGGCGGTAAGAGCGATGATCGGCAGCTTGGCGATGGCTTCTTTTTGCCGGATGCGCCGAGTGGTTTCATAGCCATTCATAACGGGCATGTTGCAGTCCATCAGCACCAGATCGACCTGCTGGGTTTCCAGCAGGGTAAGGGCTTCTGCGCCGTGATTGGCCAGCAAGACATCAAATCCCAGCTTGCCCAACATGCCTTTGGCCACCAGTTGATTAACCGGGTTGTCCTCGACCAATAAAACCCGCGCCTGGTGGCTGCGCGGTGGGTTTTTTTCTGTGGCATGGGCAACAGGTTGTTCGTGATTCAGCACGTGACGCAGCGCGTTGAGCAAGGCTTGGCGTGACAGCGGCCGTGCCAACTGTTCGGCAGGTGCCAGGCGCTCTACGTCTTGATGGCTGAGGAAGTTGCCGTAGGTGCTGATCAGCAGAATGGGTATGTTTGAAGTTTGGCGCACGTCATTCAGGCGTTGCGGGCAGTCCGTGATTAGCAGGTCAGCGTCGATCGCGTTCAGTGAACTGTCAGCGTCGAGGTGGTGGTAATCCAAGCCCCAGCTTGGCAGCAGACTTGCCAATTGGGCGCTGAGTCCTGAGCTGGCGGGGCTTAGTCCGATGATTCGGCCTTGCAATCGTGTTGTCTGAGCTGCGCCCGCTTGCGCCGCCAAGGGCAGTTCGACAAAGAAGGTGCTGCCAAAACCCTCGCGGGTTTCCAGGCTGAGTTTACCGTGCATGGCTTCACACAAGCGGCGTGTCAGCGCCAGGCCTAAACCTGTGCCGCCAAATTGGCGCGTAATGCCCACCCCGGCCTGAGCAAAAGGGTGAAAAATACGCGTTTGGGCTTCTTGAGCAATGCCTATGCCGGTGTCACGCACCACGATATTGACGCCGTTGGCTTGAGTTTTAACGCTGACATCCACGCGGCCAAAACGGGTGAACTTCAAGGCGTTGGACAGCAGGTTGCTGACAATCTGCCGTACCCGTGTGGGGTCGCCGAGAAATTGGCTGGGCAGTTGCGGGTCAATCAGGCAGGTCAACTCCACGCCGGGTGCAGCGTTTTGCGAAAGCAGGTTGGCCGTTTCTTCAACCAGGCTGCCGAGGTCAAAGGGAATCAGTTCAAGCTCCAGTTGACCGGCTTCAAACTTAGACAGGTCAAGAATGTCGTTGAGCAGTTCCACCAAGACCTTGCCGGATTCGTGGGCAATGGAGAGTTGTTGGCGTTGCTCGTTATTCAGGGGGCCGTCAAGTGACAGCGCGAGCATCCCTAGCAGGCCATTGAGTGGTGTGCGTATCTCGTGGCTCATGTTGGCGAGAAAAGCCGAGCGTGCTTGAGCCATGTCCAGCGCCGTACGCTTGGCCTGTTCGAGTTCGCGGTTAGAGTCGAGCAGGCGACTATTAGCCGCTTCAAGCTGTTCGGTACGCGCTGAAATCATGCTTTCCAGCTCTGCCAAATAGCGGGTCAAGCGCTCTTCGGCTTGCTGACGCTGCTGGATCTCGCTGGCAATGCTGCTCAATTGGCGATTGGTCACGTCAACCAATACGCCGATTTCGTCGCGCTCGTGATTGGGTGGGTAGGGCAGCTTGGTATTATCAGGGCTGCGCAGGTCACGCTCACTGAGGGCGCGGATAACCCCAGTCAGTGGCTTGGTCAGCATGAAATAGAACATGACCAACAAAATCAGTGACAGCAGCAGGCTCCGGGCAAAACCGGTTCCCAGGGTGAGCAGTGAACGGTTAAGAAAGTGGCTGCCAAAGGCATAGGTGTCCACTTCAAGGCTCAGCCTGCCAAGGGCTTCTTTGGGTGAGTGGCTGACAAACAGATCTGTTACGAAATAGCGGCGCTCGCCAAACATAAAATCGCTCAGCACTCGGTAGCGACTTTCCAAGGGCGGGCGGCTGACGCTGGCCAAGGTCATCTGGTTATTGTCGACAATTTGCGCGCTGATCACCGCCGGCGATCGCAAAAGGCCGAGTACCAATTCCTGCGCCAATTCGGCATCAATGTTGTAGGCGATGCGAGCAGCCGGGTTATGGCTGATTTCCATCAAGGCGTTGATCTCGCGATCGATGGCCTCATCTTCGCTGGCATAATCGATGCCCACCTGAATCAAGCTGAGCACCGTGCCGAGGATGAAGGCAACCAAAACGGTCAAACCGGCCTGTTTGAATGACAGACGTTGGGTTAGCGCTATATCCATATTGGCTGGCAGTTCTCAGTTTTAATTGCCTGCCAAGCATAGCCCAACTGATTTACTGCACGGCAGTACTCAAGCTGCCAGAAAGCTTAGGAGTGTGTTGTGGATTCGCGTTTAAGTGATTTTTTATTGCGTGCTGATGCTGTACTGACCCGCCTTGAACCTCTATTGCCCGCCCTTAGCGTGCCGGTTGACTGGCAGCAGACGCTGGCGGCGCGCTGGGTCCGTGAGGGGCATCGTGGGTATTTGTTGCCGCTCAAGGTTAGCTTGGACATGCAATTGAGCGATCTGATTGGTGTCGACCGCCAGCGTGCTCAGTTAGCGCGCAATACGCAGCAATTTATGCAGGGTTTGCCGGCTAATCATGCTTTGCTTTGGGGTGCGCGCGGCACGGGCAAGTCATCGCTAGTGCGGGCGCTGCTGGCTGAGCATGCGCCGCAAGGGCTGCGCTTGATCGAAATTGAACGTGATCATCTGGCGGATCTGCCACGCATCGTCGAACTGTTGAGCGAGTGGCCACAGCGTTTCGTCTTGTTTTGTGATGACCTCTCATTTGAGGCGGGTGAGGGCGATTACCGCATGCTCAAGACCGTGCTTGATGGCTCGCTGGAGCGTGCGCCAGACAATGTGCTGCTGTATGCCACCTCCAATCGCCGGCATCTGCTGCCGGAGAAGCAAACCGATAACGAAAACTGGCAACGTGTGGACGGCGAGTTGCATCCCAACGAAGCGGTAGAAGACAAAATTGCGCTGTCCGACCGGTTTGGTCTGTGGCTGTCGTTCTATCCCTTCACTCAGGCGCACTTTCTCGATGTGGTCAAACATTGGGTGGGTGTGCATGCCGCGCAGTCCGGGTTGGATTGGCAATGGCACGAAGAGCTGGAAAAAGCGGCTATCCGCTGGGCGCTGGGGCGCGGCAATCGCAATGGCCGTTGCGCCTACCAGTTCGCCCGTGATTGGGTCGGGCTGCAACTGCTGAGTCAGACCCATGATTGACCTGAATGGGAGCGGGCAGGGCCTTGAAGGTTATCCGTTACTGCGGGCGCAGTTGCAGGCCTTACTGGCGGGTGAACGCGACTTTGTAGCGAATGCGGCACAGTTTTCAGCGTTTCTGTTTCACCAATTGGATGATCTGAATTGGGCCGGGTTTTACCTGGTGCGTGGCGATGAACTGGTGCTGGGGCCTTTTCAAGGCCAGGTGGCGTGCGTACGGATTCCGTTCGGGCGTGGTGTGTGTGGCACCGCAGCCGCCAGCGGGCAAGTACAACGGGTTGAGGATGTGCACGCCTTTGCTGGGCATATTGCCTGCGATAGCGCATCAAACAGCGAATTGGTTATTCCGCTGTTCAAGGACGACCGGTTGTTCGGTGTGTTGGACCTCGACAGCCCAACGCGTGGACGCTTCAGCGCCGAAGACCAAGTCGGCATTGAGCAATTGGTGCAGGTGTTTGTTGAGTCGACCGACTGCTGAGTGTGAATGAGCCTGGGGCTGCCAGGCTCATTCGGCTGTATCAGGCTTTACCAGACATTTTGGCCAGCATCTTCTGCTCACCCGGCAGAACACCTTGCACGGATTCGCGCGCCTTGATTCGCGCATAGTGCGCGCTCAGGCTCGGCCAGCGTTGCGCATCGAGTTGCTCACCGCCGTGTTCCATATTGATCAGTTGGCAGGCCAGGGCCAAATCGGCCAGGGTCAGTTGCTCACCCACTAGGTATTGAGTCGAACCCAGGGTTTTTTCCAGGTAATCAAAGTGGGGCGGTAGCTGCTCGTTCAGGGCCTTTTGCACAGCGGCTTCATCGCAGGGTTGGCCCATGCTGGGCTTCAGCGCGCGGTTGCGAAATACGCTGAAGGTGCACAGGGGCGCCAATTCGTAATCGGCATATTTCTCCAGCCAGCTCACCTGAGCGCGCTGCTCTGCGGTCTGGCCCAGAAGTTGCGCGTCATCGGGGTATTTGTCGTTGAGGTAGCGGCAGATAACGCTGGAATCCGCGAGGCCGGTGTCACCATCTTTAAGTGCGGGTATACGGCCTAGCGGGCTGATGTCTTTAAACCACGCTGGCTGAGCAAAAGGCAGGATGATTTCCAGCTGATAGTCGAGAGCCTTCTCGGCTAGAAACAAGCGGACTTTACGAACGAAGGGCGACAGTGGGGCACCGTAAACAGTCAGGCTCATGGATGTTCCTCGAGGCTAAATTGCAGTGCGCAAGCGAGGTGCTTGCGTGTCAGTCATAAATGTTTTTCTTTTTCCATTCGCTGTCACCACCCAGGGACTCTAGGCCTGCATCCAGTTCGCTGGGTTCGTTGAGGCTGGGTTTGCTGGTTTCCAGCACAAGGGCGTTTGCCCTGGCGAGTTGTTCTTCGAATTTCTTCAGGGTGTTTTTGTACTGTGTTGGGTCCGGCTGTTTACGCAGGTATTGCACGCCGCGCTCAAAGGCTAGGCGGGCTTGGCCTGGCTGGTTCTGTTGCAGCGCTTGCTGCCCCATATTGCTGAAAAGTTCGATGTGCACCTGGGTCAGCATGGTGCGAATTTCTTTGAGCCAATGCTTGGCTTCATTGGTATTGAGGATGCCGTCTTTGGCGCAGCGGGTCAGTTGGCTGTGCAGGCTTTCCAGTTGGAAGCGCACTTCTTTAGCCTTAACCTCATTAAGAATAGGTTGCTGTGGGTTTTCGATAGCAATCGCGTCGCCCTGAGTGAGCAGTAGGCGTAACTCCTCAACCCGAGCGCGCAAGGAACTGTTGCCCTTGTCGAGAGGCAGTATGCGTTCGCTGAACAGTAATTGCAGGCGGCTCAACAACTGTTTGAGCGGCGGTGTCATGAGTTGGCCGGGAAATGTCTCGGACAAAATTTCACAGCGGCGCAGGCGATCGCCAAGGTCAGCCTTTAGCCTGGATTTCTCCAGTTTGTTTTTCTCGACCATATGATTGATGTAGGCGATGGCAATCAATACAAAGATGCCTGTCACAATCAATACGGTAATCACGAGTGGGGACATGATGGAGCCTCTCGTCACCGGGTTTTTCGTCCGAGTGTAGTGCCTTAGCCTGATGGCTGATAGAGCTGCATCACATTCGGGGCTGAAGTCATTGATTTATAAAATTTTTTACACAGAGGTTGACGAGTCCTCAAAGGCTCCATAGAATGCGCGCCACTTCGAAGCGCAAAGCCACACGGTAAAACGCCTCGAAGCCGGAAAGAAGTTTTGCTTCCGGGCAGCGTCCCCTTCGTCTAGTGGCCTAGGACACCGCCCTTTCACGGCGGTAACAGGGGTTCGAGTCCCCTAGGGGACGCCACTTCTTTAATGAAGTGCGTTTGTTACAAGCGGGAATAGCTCAGTTGGTAGAGCACGACCTTGCCAAGGTCGGGGTCGCGAGTTCGAGTCTCGTTTCCCGCTCCAGATTTTAAGAAGTCTTGCAATTGCAAGGTTTCACAAGTTCCAAGGTCCCCTTCGTCTAGTGGCCTAGGACACCGCCCTTTCACGGCGGTAACAGGGGTTCGAGTCCCCTAGGGGACGCCATTTTTGTACCAAGTTGCATTGCGGGAATAGCTCAGTTGGTAGAGCACGACCTTGCCAAGGTCGGGGTCGCGAGTTCGAGTCTCGTTTCCCGCTCCATATTTAGTAGTGAAAGTCACAAAAACGCCGCTCATTGAGCGGCGTTTTTGTTTGTGTATTTTTTGCAGCCTGTAAAAAAGCCCGCCGGTTATGCCGTGCGGGCTTTTTGTCTATTGGCGCCGTTGTTAGTGCGTACCGCCGTGGGCGGGCAGGGCCAGCAGCTTTTTTTCCTGGTTCCAGTCGAAGGGCTCATCGTTTTCGTTTGCGTAAAAACGGCGTTCTTCGAGGGCCTGATACATCTCGATTTCTTCGTCGGGCATAAAGTGCAGGCAGTCACCGCCAAAGAACCACAGCAGGTCACGTGGTACCAGATGGGCGATTTGCGGGTAACGCTGGAAAATCTGGCTGATCAGGTCCTGGCCCAGGTAGAGGCTGGCTTCCGGGTCGTTGGGCAGGTCGCTGAGCAGTTCGTCATAGCGCTCGAGGTACATGGCGTGGCTGTCATCGAGAATCTGCTCAGCCTCACCGAGGGCTACCAGAATGGTGCGCAGTTGTTGCAGCAGCGCGAGGTGATGGTCGATGTGGGTGTTGGCCATGGGGCGATCCTGTAGGTAAAACGGGCGCGAAAGTATAAAGCTCACGTCGCCCGCTGTCCTGTTGCTTGATGCCTGCACATTGTCGGCCGTCGTAAAGCGACCCTGTGCGGCGCTGCTAGCGCACCTTGCCAGTGCCCAGCGTCAGTTCCTCCTTGGCGAAGTCGTCGACATCAATCACCACTCGCCGAGCCGCTTCGGCCTGCTTTAAATTGCGCGCTTCTTCAGGGTTGAGGACGCCAGCAGCCAGGCCTGCATCAATCAGACTTTGCCCAGGCTGCGCGTGCACCTGGTTTGCCTTGACGGCCTTGTGCAGCTTCTTCTGCAGGGGTTGCGTTTCGCGCAGCAGGTTTATGGCGTGTTGCAGGGCACCCACGGGGTCCTGTTCGGCCAGCGGGCGATAGCAGCCTTCAAGTAACTCCTCCAGTGCCGGATCACCGCTGTTGCGGCCGATAATGCCGGCCACTTCAGCGTCCAGTTCATCGCTTGGGCCTTTGTGCCGGCGACCGAGCGGCAATACCAACAAGCGCAGGGCGCAGCCGAGCAGTTTGTTGGGGAAGTTGCTGAGCAGTTCGTCCAGCGCCTGTTCGGCTTTGCCCAGGCTTTCTTCCACGGCCCAGTGCAGCATGGGGTGTGAATGTTCCGGGTAGCCGAGGTCGTGGTAGCGTTTGAGCGCCGCCGAGGCCAGGTATAAGTGACTAAGCACATCACCAAGGCGCGCGGACAGGCGTTCGCGGCGTTTCAGTTCACCGCCCAGCAGCATCATGCTGGTGTCGGCGAGCAGGGCAAAGGCTGCGGCCAGGCGGTTGAGTGCGCGGAAATAAGGGCGGCTGATGGAGTCGCCGGGAACCTGGCTGAAAACCCCAAGGCCGAGGCTGAGCAGCAGGCTGCTGGCGGCGTTGCTGATGGCAAAACCGATATGTTGCAGCAGCAGCGAATCGAACTCTTCTAGCGCCTGATCTTGATCTTCGCGACCAGCCAAGGCCATTTCCTTGAGCACATAGGGGTGACAGCGAATCGCGCCCTGACCAAAGATCATCAGGTTGCGCGAGAGGATATTGGCCCCCTCCACGGTGATAAAGATCGGCGCGCCCTGCCATGAGCGGGCCAGGTAGTTGTTCGGACCCATGACAATGCCCTTGCCGCCGTGAACGTCCATGGCGTGGCTGATGCATTCGCGGCCACGTTCGGTCAGGTGGTACTTGAGGATGGCCGAGAGCACTGAGGGTTTCTCGCCCAGATCCACCGCGTTGGCAGTGAGGATGCGTGCGCTGTCCATCAGCCAGGCGTTGCCGCCAATCCGCGCAAGGGCTTGCTGGATGCCTTCAAAGGCTGAAAGCGGCACATTGAACTGCTCGCGGACCTGGCTGTACTGACCGGTGACCAAACTGGTGAATTTGGCCGCGCCGGTGCCGACAGCTGGTAGGGAGATGGAGCGGCCTACGGACAGGCAGTTCATCAGCATTATCCAGCCCTTGCCGAGCATCTCCTGGCCGCCGATCAGGTACTCCAGCGGAATAAACACATCCTTGCCGGAATTTGGACCGTTCATAAAGGCTGCGCCGAGCGGTAGATGGCGACGGCCGATCTCGACGCCGGGCGTTTCGGTGGGTACTAGGGCCAGACTGATGCCCAGCTCTTCTTCTTCGCCCAGCAGATGCTCGGGATCGTAAGCCTTGAAGGCCAGGCCAAGCAGGGTGGCAACTGGGCCGAGGGTGATATAGCGCTTTTCCCAGTTCAGGCGCAGACCGATCACTTCCTCGCCTTGCCACTGGCCTTTGCAGATGATTCCTGTGTCCGGCATGGCGCCAGCGTCGGAGCCTGCTAGCGGGCCGGTGAGGGCGAAACAGGGGATGTCCTCACCACGCGCCAGGCGCGGCAGGTAATGATCACGTTGTGCCTCGGTGCCGTAGTGCATCAGTAACTCGGCTGGGCCGAGGGAGTTGGGCACCATCACCGTGGAGGCCAGATCACCCGAGCGGGTGGCCAACTTCATTGCCACCTGGGAGTGGGCGTAGGCCGAAAAGCCCTTGCCGCCATATTGCGTGGGGATAATCAGTGCGAAGAAGCCGTGTCGCTTGATATGCCCCCAGGCCTCGGCGGGCAGGTCCATCTGCTGGCCGATCTGCCAGTCACTGACCATGGCGCAGAGCGCTTCGGTCGGGCCGTCGATAAAGGCCTGCTCTTCTTCGGTGAGCTGCGCTTTGGGGTAGGCGAGCAGGGTGTCCCACTTGGGGCGGCCGCTAAATAGCTCGCCATCCCACCACACGGTGCCGGCTTCGATGGCGTCGCGTTCGGTGGCCGACATTGGCGGCAGTACGCGTTTGAACCAGGCAAACAGCGGCGCAGTGAATAGGCTGCGGCGTTGTTGCGACAGCAGCAGAGGTAAGGCTACTGCCAGCAGGAGCAGCCAGAGCAGGCCCAACAGCCAGACCGGTGCTTGGCTGAGCGCGCCCATCACAATCAGAAAACCGGCCACCATTGCCAGGGCGGACAGAGGCGCCGTGCGCCGGTGGGCTAGAAAGGCCGTGCCGAACAGCAGGGCGAGTAACCAGAGAGCGAGCATGCAGAGTTCTCCATGGTGACAGTGCGTTTTTCCGCACCATCACGAACATAGTCGTCATTGATGGCGACAAGAGCGGTGGGCTTGGCCGAATCGTCGTGACATTGGCTGGACTCGTCTCGCTAGACTGGTCTCTCAGTCATGGAGCAACCCTGATGCGTGAATACCTCGAACCCGGCCGCTTCATCGATAGTGACCACCCCGCGCTGGTGGAGTTCGCAGAAAAATTTCGCGGTGCCAGTCGCGACCCACGTGAGCAGGCCATCAACCTGTATTACGCGGTGCGCGATGAGATTCGCTACAACCCCTATGTGTTCAGCCGTGAGCCGGACACCCTCAAGGCCAGTCATGCGGTGCTCGCAGGTGAGAGTTATTGTGTGCCCAAGGCTGCGTTGCTCGCGGCTTGCGCTCGGCATTGCGGCATCCCCGCACGGATTGGCTTGGCCGATGTGCGCAACCACTTGGCTACGCCGCGGTTGTTGGCGTTGTTGCGCAGTGATGTGTTCGCCATGCACGGTTACACCGAACTGTACTTGGCTGATCGTTGGGTCAAGGCTACGCCAGCCTTCAACCTGGCCCTGTGCCGGGTGTTCAAGGTGGCGCCTTTGGCATTTGATGGGCTGAACGACAGCGTTTTTCACCCCTTCAACCAGCAAGGCCAGCCTTATATGGAATACCTGCGCGACCACGGGCAGTTTGCGGATGTGCCGCACGCACTAATGTTTGAACATTTGGCGACGTGTTACCCGCACCTGTTCACTGAGCAGTCGCTGACGCTTACGGGCGACTTGGCTGCTGAGGCGGCGGGCTGAGGTTTGTGCAGAGAGGCAGGCTACTCGTATCGATGTAGCTGATAGGCACCATCGTAAACAGTCACGTTTAATCTGCCCTGAGCACTGTTAGGCTGTGCCTGTATCGTGGGCCGTTGGCGTGTCGTGCAATCGCCAGGCAGGCCCGGCTCGTTGTTAAACACGCTACCGCTGTAATTTTTCTCTTCTGCAAGGTGCCCTTACTTTTATGACTACTGCGCTGTCCATTCGCCAGTTGACCAAGACCTATGGCAACGGCTTTCAGGCGTTGCATGGCATCGACCTGGACGTGGCTGAAGGCGATTTTTTTGCCCTGCTCGGCCCCAACGGTGCCGGTAAATCCACCACCATCGGCATCCTCTCGACCCTGGTGACCAAGACCACTGGTTCGGTCAATGTGTTCGGTCACGACTTGGATAAAGAGCCTTCGGCGCTCAAGCGCTGCCTGGGCGTCGTGCCGCAGGAATTCAACTTCAACCAGTTCGAGAAGGCCTTCGACATCGTCGTGACCCAAGCCGGTTACTACGGCATCCCGGCAAAAATCGCCAAGGCGCGCGCCGAGCAGTACCTGACTCAGTTGGGTTTATGGGGCAAGCACAACGTGCCGTCGCGTGAGCTGTCCGGCGGTATGAAGCGCCGTTTGATGATTGCCCGCGCGCTGGTGCATCAGCCGCGTCTGTTGATTCTTGATGAGCCAACGGCCGGTGTGGATATCGAACTGCGGCGCTCGATGTGGAGCTTTCTCACCGAGCTGAACCAGCAGGGCATCACCATCATCCTGACCACCCATTACCTAGAGGAAGCCGAACAGTTGTGCCGCAACATCGGCATCATCGACCACGGGCGGATTGTCGAAAACACCAACATGAAGGACCTACTGAAAAAGCTGCAGGTGGAGACTTTTCTGCTCGACCTCAAAGACGCCCAGTTAATTGCACCACAACTGCTGGGTTATCCGGCGCAGTTGCTCGACGCGCATACCCTGCAAGTGCAGGTGAACAAGGCGCAGGGCGTGACCGAGTTGTTTCGCCAGCTCGCGCTGCAGAAGGTTGAAGTGCTCAGCTTGCGCAATAAGACCAATCGCCTGGAGGAACTGTTTGTCTCCCTGGTGGAAAAAAATCTGACGAAGGTGGCGGTATGAGCACGGCGTATTTGAACTCCGAATTCACTGCCAATATGGTCGCGCTGCGTACCATCGTTTACCGCGAGATCCGGCGCTTCACGCGCATCTGGCCGCAAACCCTGCTGCCGCCAGCGATCACCATGGTTCTCTACTTCGTCATCTTCGGTAACCTGATTGGCAGTCAGATTGGCGACATGGGTGGCTTCAGCTACATGGAGTACATCGTGCCGGGGCTGATCATGATGTCGGTGATCACCAACTCCTACGGCAACGTGGTGTCGAGTTTCTTTGGCAGCAAATTCCAGCGCTCGATTGAGGAACTGATGGTTTCACCGGTGTCGCCACACATCATTCTGATTGGCTACGTCACCGGCGGGGTGTTGCGCGGCTTGGCAGTGGGGCTGATCGTCACCGTGTTGTCGCTGTTCTTCACCCATTTGCAGGTGCACCACTTGGGTGTGACGGTGTTGGTGGTGCTACTCACCGCGACCATCTTCTCCCTGGGCGGTTTTATCAACGCGGTGTTCGCGCGCAACTTCGATGATATTTCGATCATTCCAACCTTTGTGCTGACGCCTTTGACCTACTTGGGCGGGGTGTTTTATTCGATCAGCCTGCTGCCGCCTTTCTGGCAGACCCTGTCCATGGCTAATCCGGTGCTGCACATGGTCAACGCCTTTCGTTACGGCATTTTAGGTGTGTCAGATATCCGTATCGGCGTGGCCATCGGGTTTATGTTGGTGGCGACAGCCCTACTCTACGGCGTGTGCATTCGTCTGCTGATCAGCGGCCGGGGGATGCGTCAGTGACGTTGATTCTCCCCAGCCAGATGATCCATAGAACGGGCTAAATGACAGCCTTTCCTAACATCGGGAAACATGTTTAACGGCGGATCGCCCACATCACGCCGTTAGACTGACCCTCTACAAAAGATTAGAGGTTGTATATGTCTGCTCGCACTGCTGCGATGCTGAGCGCCGTTATGCTGTTCTCCTTAAGTGCCAGTGCGCTGGTTCATGCCAACCCTGGGCCATTGGTCGAGGTGGTTAAACCCGTGCAACAGCACGTGCGTGACGAACTGGTGACGTTCGGTTCGCTGACCCCAGATGAGTCGGTGATCATCCGCCCGGAAATTGCCGGCCGAGTGGCGCAATTGCATTTTCGCGAGGGCCAACGGGTGGCAGCCGGTGATTTGCTGGTCAGCCTGGACGATGCCATCGCCCGTGCTGAGTTGGCGCAGGCGCAGGCCAACCTGAACCTGGCGGAGAAGAATTTCGAGCGCGCGCAGATGCTCTTCAAGCGTGGTGCCAGCAACGCCCAAGCGCTGGATGAAGCCAGCGCCCAGCAGCAAGCGTCGCGCGCCAGTCTGGCGTTATCACAGGCGCGCTTGGACAAAACCCGCATCGTGGCACCCTATGACGGCGTACTGGGTTTGCGTCAGGTCAGCCCCGGCGCATACCTCAGCGAAGGGCAGGACATCGTCAACCTCGAAGTACTTGATCCGCTGAAAGTGGATTTCCGTATTCCGCAAAAAGCCGTCAGCCAGATTCGCCTCAAGCAACTTATTGAAGTCAGCCTGGATGCTTATCCCGGCGAGCGTTTCAGTGGCGAGGTATTCGCCATCAATCCGCGTTTGGACGAAGTCGGCCGCAGTCAGGCGATTCGTGCGCATATCAGCAACCGTGAAGGGCGCTTGAGTCCTGGGCAGTTTGTCCGCGTTTCGGTGATTTTGGCTGAGCGCCCCAACGCCTGGGTAATTCCCGAAGAGGCGGTGATGCCGGTGGGCAATCGCTTGTTGGTCAACCTGGTGGTAGACGGCAAGGTTGAACTGCGTGAGGTGCGCCTGGGCAAGCGCGAGGCAGGCAAAGTTGAAGTGGTTGACGGGCTGCAAGGCGATGAAACCCTGATCAGCGCCGGCTGGCAAAAAGTCCGCGCCGGTTCACCTGTGCGCACCAAGGTGGTGGAGCCGCGTCCATGACCTTGTCTGACATCTGCATCCGCCGGCCGGTATTTGCCACGGTACTGTCGTTGATTGTGGTGCTGCTCGGGCTGATGGCTTACGACCGCCTTTCAGTGCGCGAGTACCCGAATATCGATGTGCCGATTGTCACGGTGAACGTCACCTATCCCGGTGCCAGCCCGGAGATCATGGAGTCGCAGGTCGCCCAGCCGATTGAGGATGTGTTGTCGGGCATTGAGGGGCTGGATTTCGTCACCTCCATCAGCCGTTCAGAAAACACCCAGATCACCGCGCAGTTTCGTCTGGGCAGCAATTCCGATGAGGCCGCCAACGATGTGCGTGATCGTCTGGGCCGGGTGCGTGGCTTGCTGCCGGATGAAATCTCCGAGCCGATTGTGCAGAAAGTCGAGGCCGATGCTCAGCCGGTGATCTGGCTGGCGTTCTACAGCGAACGCTACAGCGCCATGGAGATCACTGACGTGCTGGAGCGGGTGATCAAAGATCGCCTGCAAACCATTCCCGGTGTCTCTGAAGTGCAGATACGCGGTGGTCGCACCTTTGCCATGCGCATCTGGCTGGACCCGGAAAAACTCGCCGCGCACAACCTCACCGTGCAGGACGTGGAAGACGCCTTGCGCCGGCAAAATGTTGAGATTCCGGCCGGGCGGATCGAATCGCAGCAGCGCGAATTTACCGTGCTATCCGAAACCGATATGAACACTCCGGAGCAGTTCAATCAGCTCATTCTGGATGATTCGCGCGGCTATCTGCTGCGTTTGGCCGATGTGGGGTATGCCGAAATCGGCGCCCGCGATGAACGCAGTATCGTGCGCTTCAAAGGCAAGCCTGCTGTTTCAATGGGCATGATCAAGCAGGCCACGGCCAACCCGCTGGACATCTCCGATGGACTTGAAGCGGCCATGCCGGATATCCGCGCACTGTTGCCCGACGGCATGGAAATAGCCGTGGCCAATGACAACTCGCAGTTTATCCGCGAGTCGATCGACAACGTGTTTGTCACCATCTGGGAAGCAGTAGCGCTGGTCATCCTGATCATCTTTATCTTCCTGCGTTCGTTGCGTGCCACCCTGATTCCGTTGGTGACCATCCCGGTTTCGCTAATTGGTGCCTTCGCTTTGATGGCGTTGATGGGCTTTACCATCAATACCCTGACGCTGTTGGCGATGGTGTTGGCCATCGGCTTGGTGGTGGACGATGCCATCGTCATGCTGGAGAACATTCACCGGCATATCGAGGACGGCATGTCGCCCATGCAGGCCGCCTTCAAGGGCAGCCGTGAGATTGCGTTCGCGGTGATCGCCATGACCCTCACACTGGCCGCCGTGTTCGCACCCATCGGCTTTATGCAGGGCACCACCGGGAAGCTGTTTACCGAATTTGCCTGGACGCTGGCTGGCGCGGTGCTGGTGTCGGGTTTTGTTGCCCTGACGTTGACGCCGATGATGTGCGCGTTGTTGCTCAAGCCGCATCAGGACGGTAAGCGGCATAACTGGCTGTATAACCTGATTGAAAAATTTCTCAACGGCTTGACCTACCGCTACAAGCACCTGCTGGCCAAGGCGCTCAGCATGTGGGTACTGATGGTGGGGCTGCTGGTGCTGACCATCGTGGCGTGCGCTGTGCTGTTTGTGGGTTTGAAATCCGAACTGGCACCCACCGAAGACACCGGCACGATCATTGGTGTGTTCAGCGGCCCGGATGGCTCAACGCTGAATTACACCGGGCGTTATGCCCAAGAGTTGGAGGCGGCTTATGCCAGCATCGAAGAAACCAACCGTTACCTGGTGATTGCCGGTTTCCCCACGGTGGCGCAAGGCATTTCGTTTATGAAACTTGAGGACTGGGCGGACCGCTCGCGCAGCCAGTTTGAAATTCGCAATGAGTTGCTGCCGAAAATGCAGGACATTGCCGGCGTGCGTGCCTTCCCGGTCAACCGTCCGCCGCTCGGACAGAGCGCGCGTAACCAGCCGGTCAACTTCGTTATTCGCTCCTCGATGGAGTACAGCGAGTTGCAGGTGTATGTGGATCAGCTGCTGACCGAGCTGCGCGATTATCCGGGCTTGGAAAGCCTGGATAGCGACCTCAAGCTCAATGCGCCGCAGCTTAAAGTAGCGGTCAATCGTGAACAGGCGGTGGCGGTGGGCAGCGACGTGGCCACCATCGGTCGCAGCCTGGAAAGCTTGTTCGGCAGTCGCCAGGTCACGCGCTTTAAACAGAACGGCGAGCAATATGATGTGCTGGTGCAGTTGCAGGGCGTGGACCGCAGCAACCCGCAGGACCTGAACCGGGTCTATGTGCGCGGCCGCGATGACAGCATGGTGCAGTTATCCAACCTGATCGAGGTGCGAGAAACCGTAGCGCCGCGCGAGCTGAATCACTTCAACCAACTGCGCGCGGTGACCGTGAGTGCCAACGTGGGCGCGGGGTATACCCTCGGTGAGGCGCTGGCGCACCTGGAAAACACGGCGCGCACGGTGTTCCCAGCGGAAACCCAGTACGACTACACCGGCACCTCGCGGGACTTTAAAGAGTCCAGCTCGGGCATTGCGTTGATCTTTGCCTTGGCGCTGGCGTTTATCTTCCTGGTGCTGGCGGCGCAGTTTGAGAGCTTTACCGACCCGCTGATCATTCTGCTCAGTGTGCCGCTGTCGATGGCCGGCGCGTTGCTGGCGCTGACGCTGTTTGGCGGCACCCTGAATATCTATTCGCAGATTGGCCTGGTCACGCTGATTGGTCTGATCACCAAGCACGGCATTCTCATTGTTGAGTTTGCCAACGTGTTACTGCGCCAAGGTGTTGAAGTGCGCGCGGCGGTGATTGAGGCGTCGGTGCAGCGCCTGCGCCCGATTTTGATGACCACCGGGGCGATGGTATTGGGCTCAATGCCCCTGGCGATTGCTACGGGCGCAGGTGCTGAAAGCCGTCAGCAGATTGGCCTGGTGATTGTCGGTGGCCTGTTGGTGGGCACCTTCTTCACGCTGTTCGTTATCCCGACCCTGTACATGCTGCTGCGCCGTTGGCAGCCGGTACGGGCTGAGGCAGCCACCCTCTGATGAGTCGAGCAGCAGTGGCTGCCACTGCTGCTCAAGGTTCCTCGTCGAGTAAAACACTGCCGTCTTCAGCGAACTTGAGTTGCAGCAGTTGCGGGTGAAGGCGCTGCATTTCCTGCAACGTGTGGCGATGGCTGGATATCTGCTTTTGCTGGTGCTGTATCTGCGCCAGTAAACGGTGTTGCTCGGCTTGCAGTTGTTGCACGTGCAGTGCGTTACGCAGTGTTTCCACTAACTCGTAATCGTCCCAGGGCTTGCTGATAAAGCGTTGTACCTGGGCATTGTTGATAGCCTGCACCAAGCTATCGCGATCGCCGTGACCGCTGAACAGCAGGCGCATGGCATCCGGTTGCCGCTGGCGGGCGAACTGCAAGTAAGTGACGCCGTCCAATTGCGGCATATGCAGGTCACTCAGAATCAGGTTATAGGGCGCTCCAGTTAGAGCCTGCAGGGCCTCCTGCGGATCGCTGAAGGTGTCTATTTCCCAGTCTTCTTTGCGCAACAGTCGCTGCAGCGCATTAAGGATGGCGGGTTCGTCGTCGACCACTTGTATACGAATCATGGGCCTACTCCGTTAGCGCGGGTTGTTTTTCCGGCAAGCGAACTATCAAGGTGTAATGAGCGCTTTCAATGGCCTCAAATGCGACCAGCTTATCAATCAGTGGTCGTGTCAGAACCTTGCCTTCATTGAGCAGCAACATGCCGTTATTGGCGTGTAGGTTGCGAGCCAAGACCATGCCCGGCTCCAAGCGTCGGGTTTCCAGAGCGCGAACATCGGTTTGAGTAACGGTGATGTCGGGCATCTGCTGTGAGCAAACCAGGCAGAAGTCTTCGATCAGGTCGGGGTCATACAGCTTGTCGCCGTATTTCTGGATATACAGCAGCGCTTCGTCACGGTTCATTTTCCGTTCCAAAACCAGTCCGCATTGCAGCTCGACAAAGTCCACCGCCAGTTTAAGTAAACGGGCACCGAATGGAATGGCATCTGCCTTGAGGCGATCAGGGAATCCGCCGCCATCCCAGCGCTCCTGGTGATGGCGGATCAGTCGAGCGCAGTCCTGCAAGGGTTCCAGCGACATCAGCAGGGTTTCACTCTGCGTTGGATAGCTGCGGTAGGTGTCGCGGTGTTTGCTGTAGAGCAAATCGGCAGGGGCTGTAATCAGCGCATCCGGCCAGCTGAGTTTGCCGATGTTGTAGAGCGCGGCAGCCATGTTGAGATTGTGGCTGTCGCCTTCGCTGAGACCGATATGTTTGGTCAGAGCACGCACGATCGCAATGACCTGTTGATTGGTTTGTTTATCACGCGGTAACCGCTGGTTGACCAGCAGCGAAAATACTTCGGTACTGGTGACATAGCTGCGGCGCAGTTCGTCGTAGGCCAGGTCAAGCATGTCGGCGGTTTGCTGTAACTCTGAGGTGCGTGACTGCACGCGTTGCTCCAAGGTGGCATTGAGCTGACGCAGTTCGTCGTTCTGCTTGCGGCTGAGCAGCAGCAAGCGTTTACGTTCACGCTCGGTATGCTGATGTGTCAAGGCTTGGCGCAGGGCGTGCAGTAATTCTTCGTCATCCCAGGGCTTGCTCAGGTAGCGGTAAATGCGCCCCTCGTTGATTGCGGCGGTGATGGTGGCGATGTCGGCATAACCGGTCAGCAGCAGGTTCATGCACTGCGGGTCGCGCTTGTGCACCTCAGCCAGCAGCGTGGCACCGTCCATGCCGGGCATGCGTGCATCCGACAGCACCAGATCCACTTTGTGCTGCTCAAAGAGTTCAAGGGCCTGAGCACCGCTGGTGGCGATGAGCAGTTGGTAGGGCTGGCCACGCAGCAGGCGGCGCAGGCTGTTGAGGATGCTTTCCTCGTCATCCACCAGCAGAACGCAGGGCGCGGGAATCGTTTCAGTGCTCATGGCGAACTCCTTGTCCGGGCGTGCGGTTGGAGTAACGGCAGGTTGATGCGAAAACAACTGCCCTTACCGGGTTCACTGCGCAGGCTGATATGTCCGTTATGTTTTTCGATTATGTTGAATGATAGTGCCAAACCCAGCCCAGTGCCTTTGCCCACGGGTTTGGTGGTGAAGAAGGGGTCGAAGATCTGCTGTTGTAACTCAGCGGGGATGCCGCAGCCGCTGTCTTCGATCTCGATAAAGGCCTGGTCGCCTTCCACGCCCGTGCGGATCACGATGCGGCCAAATTCCTCAATGGCATGGGCGGCATTGACCAGCAGGTTCATCACCACCTGGTTGATTTGTGCAGCGATGCATTCGACTAGCGGTAATTGGCCAAACTCGCGGACCACGTCGGCTTTGTACTTGATTTCGTTGTTGACCACTTTCAGGGTGCTTTCAATACCCTCGTGCAGGTCGGCCTGGCCAAATGTTTCGTCGCTGGTGTGCGAGAAATCACGCAGCGCACCGATGATTTTCCTGACCCGGTCGACCCCCTCGGCAGACTCCGCCAGCAAGCCGTTAATGTCCTCGCGAATAAAGTCGTAGTCGTAGCGTTGTTTCAACTGCTGCAACTCGGTGCCGCCCCATTCGTTCATTTGGTCAACCAACTCCAGCAATTGCCGCACATAGCCGACCAAGGTCTTCAGATTGGAGGCGACAAAACCCACCGGGTTGTTGATTTCATGCGCGACACCGGCGGCCAGTTGACCAATAGCGGCCATTTTTTCCGACTGCAGCAATTGCCGGTTGGCCATTTTTAGCTGTTCGCTCAGGGCGTTTAGCTCAATGTGTTTATTTTTTAGCGCAAGTAGCGCTTCTTCCAGCACCGGATTGTTCTTCGCGGCCCGACTGTTATCGAAGATCGCCAGGCCGAACAGGTGTTGGCCCTCATGCTCAAAGCGGTAAAGCAGAGAAGCTTGCAGCATGGGAATGCCGCGCTTGCGGTCGAGCAGGATCAGGTAGGGCTGATCTTGCCAGACGGTCTGCAGTGCATTGCCGGAGGTCCAGACTTTCTCCAGCATGGCGCGCCAATTGGGATTGTCGATCTCGGGGAAGGCTTCGTGCAGCGTCAAGCCCAGCAGGCTGGCTTCGCTGCGACCGCTGTGCTCAACGATAAAGCGGTTGCAGGACAGGATGTGGGTGTCCTGATCAAGTACGAAGAAGCCGGCGGCGATCTGTTCTACGGCCGCTTGGGTGTAGGTTGAGTCATACATGACAGGTACCTCGCATGGCGAAGGCTGAGTAAGCAGCCTATCTGGCGATTCGTGTCTATGGTTATCTTAGCCCTAAAAATTAAATGATGGCATTTTGACGCCATCCAGTCGTCGCATTCTCTGTGTCGGTAGTCGAGGTGTGTATGCACGAGCCCCTGCAAGTCAGCTACCTGTTGCAGTTCGATGCTGGACAGCCCGCCAGTTGCCTGTTTGAGCTGAGCTTAGACCCTCAACCGACGACCGAGGAACCGCCTGCCTGGGCGCGCTTGGACTACAAGCAGTGCCGCAATTGCCCCCTTAAACCCAGTGAGGAGACCTGGTGTCCCTTTGCCAGTGAGCTGGCGCGCATTCTCGCCCCGCTGGCGCAGCACCATTCGTATGACGAATTAAAGGTGACCATCCATTGGCGTGGTCGAGTGATTGAACAGCGCAGCACCTTGCAGCGGGTGTTGGGGTCGTTGATCGGCTTTATCGGGGCCACCTGTGGCTGTCCGCGCACGCGACCGTTTTTGCCGTTGGCGTTTGTGCATCAGCCGTTTAGTGAGGCCGACGAAACACTGTTTCGTCTGGTGGGGGCGTATCTGATTGGGCAGGTGTTGCGGGCCAACCGTGGGTTGAGTACGGACTTTATGCTCAGCGAGTTGCCCGAACTCTATGGCCATTTGCGCCAGGTGAATCTGGGCATGGCCAATCGCCTGCGTTCACTGAGTGACAGTGATCACGGCGTGAACGGGGTGATCGTGCTCGATATGCTGGCGGCGCAAACGCAGGATTTGTTTGCAGCACTTGAAGAAAATTTTCTGCCGTATTACGACGCCTATCTGGAGTGAGCAGGTGGCCTTCGCACCTGCTTAAAGTGCCATGCAGCCTACTGCGGTTGGCAGGCTGCATGGCCAGCACAGGGCATTACTCGACTTTCAGCACCAACTTGCCGAAGTTCTCACCGCTGAACAGTTTCAGCAGGGTTTCCGGGAAGGTGGTCAGGCCGCTGACGATGTCTTCCTTGGACTTCAACTGGCCGCTGGCCAGCCAGCCGCCCATCTCCGCTGCTGCTTCGGCGAAGCGCGGGGCGTAAGTCATGACCACCATGCCTTCCATGCGCGCGCTGTTGACCAGCAGGTTGAGGTAGTTGGCCGGGCCCTTGATCGCCTGCTTGTTGTTGTACTGGCTGATCGCCCCGCAAATCACCACCCGCGCTTTAAAGGCCAGGCGGGTGAGGACGGCATCAAGGATGTCACCACCAACGTTATCGAAATACACGTCCACACCTTTCGGGCATTCACGTTTAAGGCCGGCGATCACGTCTTCGTTCTTGTAGTCGATGGCACCGTCGAAGCCCAGCTCATCAATCAGGAACTTGCACTTGTCTGCGCCACCGGCAATGCCGACCACGCGGCAGCCCTTGAGCTTGGCAATCTGCCCGGCCACGCTGCCCACAGCGCCGGCTGCACCGGAAATCACCACGGTTTCGCCGGCTTTCGGTGCGCCGACATCGAGCAGGGCGAAGTAGGCGGTCATTCCGGTCATGCCCAGCGCGGAGAGGTAAAGCGGCAGCGGGGCGCGTTTCGGATCGACTTTGTAGAAGCCGCGCGGCTCGCCGAGAAAGTAGTCCTGCACGCCCAACGCACCGTTGACGAAGTCTCCCACGGCAAAATCCGGGTGCTGCGAGGCGATGACTTCACCCACACCCAGCGCGCGCATCACTTCACCCAAACCGACTGGCGGGATGTAGGACTTGGCATCGTTCATCCAGCCGCGCATGGCCGGGTCCAGCGACAGGTAGGCGTTTTTCACCAGAATCTGGCCAGCGGCAGGTTCGCCCACTTGGGTTTCAACAAAACTGAAAGTATCGCGGCTGGGCAGGCCTACGGGGCGCTGGGCCAGCAGAAATTGACGGTTGAGCAGGGCGGTCATAGCGAGCACTCTTTTTAGTGAAAGATCGTTGATAGCCTGCCCGTGCGCAGCAGGCAAGAATTGCTCTCAATACGAATGCAGTCTAATCCATCAGGCTTATGGCAGCTTTTAGGTTTAATCACTGATATGGATGAAGACTTCACTCTGAGTTTGATAGTGCTGCCGCCTTGCCAAGTGGCTGACTAAAATCAGCTGATCTTATTTATGTTGAGGGTACGCAGATGAGCTTTAGCTTTTCCGGTCGAGTTGCCTTGGTTACCGGTGGTGCTGCAGGCATTGGTCGTGCGACGGCCCTGGCGTTCGCCAATGCCGGCTTGCAGGTGGTCGTCTCGGATGTGGATCTAGCCGGGGGTGAAGCCACCGCCGCGATGATTCGTGATGCCGGTGGCGAAGCCTTGTTTGTACGCTGCGACGTGACTCGTGACGCCGAGGTCAAGGTGTTGATGGAACGTACCCTCAGCGCCTTTGGTCGCCTGGACTACGCCTTCAACAATGCCGGCATCGAAATCGAGAAGAACAAGCTGGCGGAAGGCAGCGAGGCTGAGTTCGACGCCATCATGGGCGTCAACGTCAAAGGCGTGTGGCTGTGCATGAAGCACCAGATTCCGCTGATGCTGGCGCAGGGCGGCGGTGCCATCGTCAACACCGCCTCGGTAGCTGGCCTTGGCGCTGCGCCGAAAATGAGTATTTACAGCGCGTCCAAACACGCGGTAATCGGCCTGACCAAGTCCGCTGCGGTTGAATACGCGAGGAAGAAGGTGCGGGTGAACGCGGTGTGTCCGGCGGTGATCGACACCGATATGTTCCGCCGCGCGTATGAAGCTGATCCGAAGAAGGGCGAATTCGCCGCCGCCATGCACCCGGTCGGTCGTATCGGCAAGGTGGAAGAAGTCGCCAGCGCGGTTCTGTACCTGTGCTGCGACAACGCAGGATTCACCACCGGGCACTCCCTGGCTGTTGATGGCGGTGCTACGGCGATCTGATTGGCCGTCGCAGGGCGACAGTTCGCAGACTGGCGGCCAGAGCGGCCCGCCAAATAAAAGGTGCCCTTGTGGCACCTTTTTACATATCAAGCTCCCGGGTCGGGTAATTGGCCGCTAAAGTCACTGCGAATGGCGATGTGCTATCGCCAGAATTGCTGCGCCGTCCCGACCCCGGAGTAAATCAATGACTGCTGATCCTTTACTGACCCTTTTTCTGCCCATGGCACTGGGCATCATCATGCTCGGCTTGGGTTTATCACTGACTCTGGCGGATTTCACCCGGGTGGCTAAATTCCCCAAGCCGGTGCTGATCGGCTTGGGCTGCCAGTTGCTGCTGTTACCGCTGGTGTGTTTCTTCCTGGCCAAAGCGTTTGGCCTGGCCCCGGCATTGGCGGTGGGGTTGATGCTGCTGGCGGCTTCTCCGGGCGGCACCACGGCGAACTTATACAGCCACCTAGCCCATGGCGACGTCGCGCTAAACATCACCCTGACTGCGGTGAACTCGGTGATTGCGGTGCTGACCATGCCGCTGATCGTCAACCTGTCGCTGGCCTATTTCATGGAGGGTGATCAAGCGCTGCCCCTGCAGTTCACCAAGGTGGTGCAGGTGTTCATCATCGTCCTGGGCCCGGTGGCCATTGGGCTTTGGATCCGCAGCCGTTTCCCCGGTTTTGCCCTGCGTATGGAAAAGCCGGTGAAGATCATCTCGGCGCTGTTCTTGCTGGTGATCATCATCCTGGCGGTGGTCAAAGACTGGCAAACCTTTGTCGATTACGCCCCGTTGGTCGGCGGTGCTGCGCTGGCGTTTAACCTGATCAGCCTGGCAGTGGGCTATTGGGTACCGCGTTTGTGCAAATTGAGCCTGCGCCAGTCGATTGCCATCGGCATGGAGATCGGCATCCATAACGGTACTCTGGCCATCGCCCTGGCACTGAGCCCCATGCTGCTGAACAACGCCACCATGTCCATTCCGGCAGCGATTTACAGCATCATCATGTTCTTTACTGCGGCGGCGTTTGGCTGGTGGGTGAACTTTGCCCACGGCAAGGAACTGCGGCGCGAAGAGTAGTTTTAGTTTTTCGCAGCAATAAAAAACCGGTCTGAAAAGACCGGCTTTTTGCCTTACGCCATGCGTCAGTGCACCGGCAGTTCAACGTTGGCGAATAACTCTTCCAGCTCGGTTTTGCTGTGGCATTGCACGGCTTTGGCCATCATGTCGCGAGTCAGGTGAGGGGCGAATTTCTCGATAAAGTCGCACATAAAGCCGCGCATGAAGGTGCCACGGCGAAAGCCGATTTTGGTCACGCTGGACTCAAATAACTCGCTGGCATCCAGCACCACCAGATCAGGGTCGAGTTTGGCGTCCACCGCCATTTTGGCCACTATGCCCACGCCCAAGCCCAAGCGCACATAGGTTTTGATCACGTCGGCGTCGGCGGCGGTGAACACCACCTTGGGCGTCAGGCCGCGATGGCTGAAGGCTTCGTCCAGTTTGGAGCGACCGGTAAAGCCGAATACATAGGTCACGATGGAGTATTCGGCCAAGGCCTCCAGGGTGAGCTTGGGCAGTTTGGTCAGCGGATGACCCTGGGGCACGACTACGCAGCGGTTCCAGCGGTAGCAGGGCATCATGATCAGGTCATTGAACAGCTCAAGCCCCTCAGTGGCGATGGCAAAATCCACCGTGCCATCGGCCGCCATCTCGGCGATCTGCATGGGCGTGCCTTGGTGCATGTGCAGGGATACATCGGGGTATTGCTTGATAAAGGCGCTGATCACCGGCGGCAGGGCATAACGTGCCTGGGTGTGGGTGGTGGCGATGGTCAGGGTGCCTTTCTTCTCGTTGGAGAATTCTTGGGCAATCTGTTTGATGCTTTCAACCTTGCGCAGGATTTCACCGGCGGTGTTGATGATGCGCTCACCCGCTGGGGTGATGCGGGTCAGGTGCTTGCCACTGCGGGCGAAGACTTCAACCCCCAGTTCATCTTCAAGCAGGCGAATTTGTTTGCTGATGCCCGGCTGTGAGGTGTAGAGGCTTTGCGCCGTGGCCGAAACGTTGAGGTCATGGTGCGCGACTTCCCAGATGTAGCGCAGTTGTTGCAGCTTCATAAAAATCCCTCAAACAAAAGTCAGCCGTTTAGGTCACCGGCGTTTTATATAACCATATTGACGATTGAAGCATTAAATCTAGACCAAAAACTAAAAAACGCAGCCTCGTCTTAAAACTCGCCACGGCTGCGGTGTTGCAGCATCGGCACCAAATACACCGGTACTTCGGACAATTGCACCAAGCGGGAGGCGGTACGCCCCAGCGGAATGTCCATGTCTGTGCCATGGCTGTGACTGCCTAAGACCAGCAGATCCACACCAAGTTGCTGCGCTTCATCCAGAATCACCAAGGGCGGGTCGCCCTGAACCACGCGCACGGCCTTGATCAGGTCCAGATCCTGCTGAGCATCACCAATCTCGTCGCGAAAACCTTCTAAAACCCGTTGTTCGATACTGGCCATGACGGTACTCAGGCCGTTTTTGCGCAGGTCCTTGAGTCGTTCTTCATCCAGGTAGGTTTGCAACACCGACTCGGCAAACAGGCCCATGGGTTCAACGGCATGCACCACATACAGGTTTGCATTGAACGAGCGGGTCAGCGCGAGGGCGTGTTGCAGAATATAAGGGGCGTAAAGGCCAAGATCAGTGGCATAGAGTATCGAGCGAATCATGAGGCCTCCTTGACTGCCTGACTGGCGGGCCTCATATCAGCTTAGCAGCGTCACCGATAAAGCAAAAAAGCCGTTCTTTTAGGATCATGGCTCATAGGTGGGCTGAATAGAGGCGACTGTCAGCGCTTTAATTCGTTGCTGATGCCATGCGGCACATGCCCGGTGGCGACCACTTCGCGGGCCTTTTCGCAGTGACCGGCCTGATCGTCGAAAAACACATCGGCACCGAAGGTTTCCAGAATCGCGGCTTTCTCCAGGCCACCGAGGAAGAACGATTCATCCAGGCGGATATTCCACTTGCGCAGTGTGCGAATCACTCTTTCATGGGCGGGTGCCGAGCGGGCGGTGACCAGCGCGGTGCGAATCGGGCACTGCTCCTCGGGGAACTCCTGTTGCAGGCGGTGCAGGGCGGCGAGGAAGGGTTTGAACGGCCCGCCACCGAGCAGTTCACGGGCCGACTGGCGCTCATGGCTTTGGAAGGCTTCCAGCCCTGCCTGCTGATAAACCCGTTCGGATTCATCGGAAAACAGCACGGCGTCACCGTCGAAGGCGATGCGCAGTTCGTTGCTTGCTGCCCGGCGTGCGCCACCAGACAAGATGGTCGCGGCGCCAAAACCGGCGGCCAGCGCGCTGCGCACATCTTCAGCGTGGGTGGAAAGAAACAGATGGCAACCAAAGGCCGCCAAATAAGGATCAGGGCTGCGACCGCCGACAAACGCGGCGCGGGAGATGCCTAAGCCGTAATGCTGGATCGAGTTGAAGGCACGCAGGCCGGTATCGGCACTGTTTCGCGACACCAGAATGACTTCGACGCGTTGTTGCTGCAGCGTGCTGTTCAACGCCAGCAGTTTTTCCACCAGAGGAAAGGCGTCACCGGGGGCGAGGATCTCGTCCTCATGCTCAATCTGGTATTGACGATACGCCTCAACTCCTTGTGTTTCGTAGATTTGATGGCTGTCGCGCAGGTCAAACAGCGCGCTTGAGGAAATCGCCAGTACCAGTTTGTCGCCTAATCCCTTGCTCATGGTGCTGTCCTAGCGTGCGCGCTGTTCAAGAAAACATAGGGTTTGATAGAGCATTTGCGTGCGTGGCATGGCGCAACCGGCGTTGGCCGCAGCGGCCAGCGGCGCGGCGTAGATGGCGTGCAACTCCATCGGGCGCTTAAGCATAAAGTCGTGGTACATGCTCGGCAGGTAATCGGGCATGCGGTCGGTCGCAGCCAGCAGTTTCCCAGCAAAGCCTTCCGGTAACGGGTAACCACAGGCGCGGGCGGCCTCTACCACTTCTTGCATGATGGCCTGAATCAACGCGCGGCTTTCGCTGTGGCCCATCAGCGCTGTAGTGGCGCTGCCGAGCAACACGGCCAGGCCGTTATACGGCACGTTCCACACCAGCTTCTGCCAGCGCGCTTGGTTCAGTTCGGCCATGGCGATGGAATCAAGCCCGGCGGTTTTAAACAGATCGCAGCCTTGCTCAAGGAGTTGCTGGCGGCTCTCGGCATCAGCGGCCGGGCCTGAGTGATAGCCCAGGTTAACGTTGCCCAGTGACTGATGCTCAACCACGCCGGGCGCGCTGCGGTGCGCGCAGATGTAGCAAAGGCCGCCCAGCAGGTGCAGCGAATCCGGCAATAAAGGACGCAGTTCGTCTTCCACCGCCAGCCCGTTTTGCATCAGCACCACCTTGGCACCGGGTGCCGCCGCCTGAATGATCAGTGGCGCGAGTTCAGCGTTACTGGTGGTTTTTGCACCCACCAGCAGCCAGTCGCAGAGCGGCATGTCAGTGACCGATTGGTAGGCCTGGACCGGTTGCAGGTGCAGTTCGCCGTGCACCGCACTGTTGACCCGCAGGCCTTGGCTGGCCACGGCCGTAAATTCGCTGCGCAGCAGAAAGTGCACATCGAAACCGGCGCGGGCGAGCATCAAGCCATAAAAGCCGCCAATTGCGCCGGAGCCGATAATGCCGATGCGGGGAGCTGTGTTCATCAGGGTAAATCCTCTGCGGGGCGCGACAGAGCGGTGTCCAGCGCCGGAATTAGTTCAGTGCTGCGCAGACGGCTCTGCACAGCGCCGTAAAATTGACCATCGGCGACGACAAACAGCGCCGGTAAATGGAATACCTCGTATCGCGTCACTAAACCTGCGTTATTGGCGGCATCAATCCACACCAGGCGTTCAACGGGAAGGTGCAGTTTAGGCAGCTCGCGGCGTGCCCAGCGACAACTGGCACAACCTATGCTGGTAAAAACCAGCAGTGAAGTACCCGGCAGGTCCAGTAGTTGGCGATCTGCGTCAAAATCGGTCAGTTCGAGTTCGGTCACTATACTGACCCATGTGGTATCAAATTGATGGCATCCGAGGTGGTCATAGATGCGTCACTTTTTACGTCATCCCAGTGATATGCCGGTTGAATTGGTGTTGCGCAAACAGGCATTCGTGCCTAAGCAGCGGCTCAACAATATCAGCCTCGGTGGTGTTGCATGCAACTCCAGTCGCGCGTTCAGGCGCGGTACGGCGGTTGAACTGCGCATTCCGTTGTTTGGCGAGCAAGCCCGCTATCCCGGCCTGGTGGCTTGGTGCCGCAAGCAGGAGGGCGATTACCTGGTAGGGATTGCCTTTGTCGATGAAGACACCCTGTTTCGCGCGCGCATGGTCGAGCAGGTCTGCCAGATCGAGCATTACCGCCAGCAGCGTGAACGGGTATTGGGCTGCAGCCTGCCCATCGAAACCGTGGCGCAAGAGTGGATAACCCAACATGCTGCCGAGTTCTCGCGCGCCAGCCTGAATTAGCCTCGCCTCGTGGCTAAACCATTGTCGAGGCGGGCCTTTACGCGCTAAGGTTCAGCTTCCCCGCTGTGCTCATATTGCTGTGCTCCGCCACACGGGGATCGCTGGCGGCCGGCACCCGTGACCTGATGACTCTGACTGATGAATAGCACGATGGCTGATTTACCGATTGATGACCTGAACGTTGCCTCCAACGAGACCCTGATCACCCCCGCACAGCTCAAGCGTGAAATTCCGCTGACCGATGCTGCACTGCGTACGGTTGCCAGTGGTCGTGAGGTGATCCGCAATATCCTTGATGGCAAGGATCATCGCCTCTTCGTGGTGGTCGGGCCGTGCTCGATCCATGATATCAAGGCCGCTCATGAGTATGCCGCGCGCCTCAAAGCGCTGGCTGCTGAGCTATCCGATAGCCTGTATCTGGTCATGCGGGTGTATTTCGAGAAGCCGCGTACCACCGTGGGCTGGAAGGGCTTGATCAACGACCCGTTCATGGACGACTCGTTCAAGATCCAGGATGGCCTGCATATCGGTCGTCAGTTGCTGCGCGATTTGGCCGAAATTGGCCTGCCGACTGCTACCGAAGCCCTCGACCCGATCTCCCCGCAGTACCTGCAGGACTTGATCAGCTGGTCGGCCATCGGCGCGCGCACCACCGAATCGCAAACCCACCGCGAAATGGCCTCGGGTCTGTCTTCGTCTGTTGGTTTCAAGAATGGCACCGACGGCGGCCTGACTGTGGCGATCAACGCCCTGCAATCGGTCTCCAGCCCGCACCGTTTCCTCGGCATCAACCAGGAAGGTGGTGTGTCCATCGTCACCACCAAAGGCAACGCCTACGGTCACGTGGTGCTGCGCGGTGGTAACGGCAAGCCGAACTACGACTCGGTCAGCGTCGCTGTGTGCGAGCAGGAGCTGACCAAGGCCGGCATTCGCCCGAACATCATGGTCGACTGCAGCCACGCCAACTCCAACAAGGATCCAGCCCTGCAGCCGCTGGTGATGGACAACGTCGCCAACCAGATTCTCGAAGGCAACCAGTCCATCGTCGGTCTGATGGTGGAAAGTCATTTGGGTTGGGGCGCCCAGTCGATCCCTAAAGACCTGGCGCAGCTCAAATACGGTGTGTCGATCACCGATGCCTGCATCGATTGGGACACCACCGAGAAAACCCTGCGCGGTATGCACGCCAAGCTTAAGGATGTGCTGCCTAAGCGTCAGCGCGGCTAAGTTCAGCGGCTGCAATAAGAACGGGCTTATGCGTGATGCATAAGCCCGTTTTTTATTGAGCGATTGAAAGGGACGCTGTGTGGGAGGGGCTTCAAACACAGCACTGTCCATCACTCAAACCTCCCGCTTGCCCCAATTAAGAATCGCCAGAGTCAGCAGCCCCGCAACAATTCCCCAGAACGCCGAGCCCACCGAGAAAAGGGTCATGCCTGAAGCGGTGACGAGAAAGGTGATCAGCGCCGCTTCGCGTTCTTTCGGCTCGCTCATGGCTTGCGTCAGGCCGCCGATGATCGAGGCGAATAGGGCGAGAGCCGCGATGGATAAGATCAGCGCTTTCGGCAACGCGGCAAACAGCGCGGCCAAGGTCGCGCCGAAGATGCCGGCGATGCCGTAGAACACACCGCACCAGATAGCGGCGGTGTAGCGTTTTTTCGGGTCTTCGTGGGCTTCCGGGCCGGCGCAGATCGCCGCGCTGATGGCCGCCATATGGATGCCATGGCTGCCGAAGGGTGCAAGCAGCATTGATGTTATGCCGGTGGTGGTCAGCAGGGGGCTGGCCGGCACGTCATAGCCGTTGGCGCGCAGCACAGCCATGCCGGGCAGGTTCTGCGAGGCCATGGCGACGATAAATAGCGGAATGCCAATACTGACGGCCGCTGCCACGGAGAAGCTTGGCGTCGTCCATTCCGGCACAGCCATCTGCAACTCGAACTGATCAAAGTTGAGCAGGCCAAACATTCCGGCCAGTACGCTGCCGACGATCAGCGCAGCGAGTACCGCATAGCGTGGCAGCAGACGTTTTCCAAGCAGGTAAGCGAGCAGCATGACCACCACCAGCAGCGGCTGTTGTTCGGCAGCCACACAAATCTCCAGGCCGATCTTGAATAGCACGCCGGCGAGCAGGGCGGCGGCGATGGAGGCGGGGATGCGCCGCATCAGGCGGTCAAAGCTGCCAGTCAGGCCAATCAGCACAATCAGCCCGGAGGCGAGGATGTAAGCCCCAATCGCTTCGCTGTAAGACACACCGGGCAGGCTGGTAATCAGCAGCGCCGCACCGGGCGTGGACCAGGCAATCATGATCGGCGCGCGGTAGCGCAGCGACAGGCCGATGCAGCAAATCGCCATGCCAATCGACAGCGCCCATATCCACGAGGAAATCTGTCCGTTAGTCAGGCCCGCCGCCTGGCCTGCCTGAAACATCAGCACCAAGGAGCTGGTATAGCCGGTCAGCATGGCGATAAAACCGGCGACCACCGCCGAGGTTGAAGTGTCAGCCAGTGGCCGCAAGCGGGTGTGTGGCAGGTCGTGCATCAGAGCAATCCGCTGTCAGCGAAAATGGGGTACAGCGAGGCTACCAGCAGCAGGGCCATGCCGATATTGAAAATGCGCAAGGCGCGCACGTTGCTCAACCAGTTGCGCAGCAAGCTGCCAGCTACCGTCCAGAGGCCGACGCTGGGGCAGTTGACCAGGGCGAACAGCGCGGCAATCAGCAGCACATTGACCACAAAATTATCTTGCGGCGTGTAGGTGGTGATAGCACCGATGGCCATGATCCAAGCCTTTGGATTGACCCACTGAAAGGCCGCCGCCTGGAGAAAACTGAACGGTTTGGCGCTGGCATCGCCTTGGCTGTCCGGTGCGCCGGCGTTGGCGATTTTCCAGGCCAGGTACAGCAGGTAGGCCGCGCCTGCGTAGCGCAAAACGTTGTAGAGCATCGGCACTTGTTCAAACATCTGGCCCAGGCCAAGGCCGACCGACGCCACCAGCAGCATAAAGCCCAGGCTGATACCAAACATGTGCGGCAGGCTGCGGCGCAGGCCGAAGTTAACCCCGCTGGCGAGCAACATCATATTGTTCGGCCCCGGCGTCACGGAGGTGACAAAGGCAAAAGCGATAAAGGCGAGCAACAGGTCGGCGGTCATGGCAGCGGCACTCATTGGCAGTGCTGTTCAGCCTAAGGTGCACAGGGCAGTGCGTCGCGGTACAGCAGGGCGGGCATTGGGCGTAACAGTTAAAAAGTGTTTAGGTAAAAGGCCGGTACAGTTGAATGGGGAGCCCGGATGTAACCCGACCCCTTGCTCCCGGATTGCATCCGGGTTACCTAGGCACGGGGCTAGCGCCCCGCCAGCGCTTGGTTGACCTTTAGCCAGCCTTGCACGGCAGCGTCATCCACTTCAGCGAAGGCGCGTTGCAGCAGTTTGGCCTGCTCGCGGCGCAGCGCTTGTTCCAGCTTGGCCCCTTCGGCGGTAAAGCCGAGCAGGCGTTTACGTTTGTCGTCTTCGGCGGTCAGGCTTTGCACCAAGTGCATTTCCTGCAACTGGCGCAGCGGAGTGTTGAGCGCCTGTTTGCTCACGCCCAGGTAAGCGAGCAACTCTTTCATGCTAAGGCCCGGGTACTTGGCGATAAAAAACAAAATGCGGTGATGCACCCGCGACAGGCCCCGGCGCGCCAGGATTTCATCGGCTTTGGCGGTGAACGCCTGATAGCCAAAGAAGAACGCTTCCATGGCAATCTGTTGTGAAGATGTGCTCTTGAGATCCAACATTAAGGTCAAGCCTATTGACGTATCTGGGTGGGTCGTCGTAGTTTCCGGACATACCCATTTCGGTCAAACAGTTTGACCTATTTTTATTTGCCCATGCTACCGGTGAGATCCATGGCCTTTTCTGCACGTGTTGCCCGCCTTAAAAGCTCCCTTATCCGTGAAATCCTGGCTGCGGCGCAGCGTCCGGAAGTCATGTCGTTTGCCGGTGGGCTGCCTGCCGAGCCCATGCTGCCCAAGGTCGACTGGACCGATATGCCGGCGAGCATGGGCCAATACGGCATGAGTGAAGGCGAGCCTGCCCTGCGTGAAGCAATCGCCGCCGAAGCCCGCGCCGTGGGCGTGCCTTGCGACGCGAGTCAGGTGATGATTGTCAGCGGCTCGCAGCAAACCCTCGATTTGACCAGCAAGTTGTTCATTGATCCGGGCACCGAGGTGCTGCTCGAAGCGCCCACCTATTTGGCCGCGCTGCAGGCGTTTCAATTTTTTGGGGCCGATTGCATCGCCGTGCCGCAGGAGGCCGATGGCCCGCAACTCGATGCCCTGCGTCAGCGTCTGGAAAACCATAAACCGGCCTTCGCCTATTTGATTCCGACCTTCCAGAACCCTTCGGCGGTGCGCTACAGCGAAGCCAAGCGCGATGCCGTCGCAGCCTTGCTCGATGAGTTCGGCGTGACCCTGATCGAAGACGAGCCTTACCGCGAACTGGTGTTTGACGGTGGCAGCGCCACGCCGATTGTCAGCCGCCTGCAGAAAGCCAGCTGGATCTACACCGGCACCGTGTCGAAAACCCTGTTGCCGGGCCTGCGCGTCGGCTACCTGATCGCCACCCCGGATCTGTACCCGCACTTGCTGCGTTTGAAGCAATCGGCCGACCTGCACACCAACCGCATTGGCCAATGGCAGGCGTTGCAGTGGTTGGGTAGCGAGAAATACCGTGGCCATTTGGCCGAGTTGCGTGACTTCTATCGCCTGCGCCGTGATGCCATGCAGGCCGTGCTGGAAGAACACTTCAGTGATTTGGCCGACTGGCAAATTCCTCAGGGTGGGTTGTTCTTCTGGCTGACCCTCAAGCAGCCTTTGGACACCCGTACGCTGCTGGCTCCGGCCCTGGCGCAGAACGTGGCGTTTATGCCGGGTGAGCCGTTCTTTATTGATCCGGACGCTCATCCTGGTCACCTGCGCCTGAATTTCAGCCATGTCGCACCGGAGCGCCTGGGTGAGGGGCTCAAACGCTTGGCCGAGGTGATCCGTCAGGCGCAAGCGAACTAGATCAGCCACACAACGTTTGGCGAGGAGGACAACATGCTTAAGGTCTACGGCGACTGCCGTTCCGGCAACTGCTTTAAGGTCAAGCTGATGCTGCACCTGCTGGCGCTGCCTTATGAGTGGGTGGCGATTGACGTGCTAAAGGGCGAAACCCAGTGCGATGATTTTCTGGCCAAGAACCCCAACGGCAAGATCCCGGTGCTGGAGTTGGAAGACGGCACTTGCCTGTGGGAGTCCAATGCCATCCTTAACTTCCTGGCCGATGGCACGGAATATTTGCCGAGTGAACCGCGTTTGCGCACCCAGGTGCTGCAATGGCAGTTTTTTGAGCAATACAGCCATGAGCCCTATGTGGCGGTCGCGCGCTTTATTCAGCTGTATCAGGGCATGCCTGAGGAGCGTCTTGTCGAGTACAAGGAATGTCACGTTCGTGGGCACAAGGCATTTAAGGTGATGGAGCAGCAGTTGCAGCGCACGCCTTATCTGGTGGGCGACAAGCTTTCGATTGCCGATATCGCGCTGTATGCCTACAGCCATGTGGCGGATGAAGGTGGTTTCGACCTGTCGCCATACCCAGCCATTGGCGCTTGGTTGGCGCGGGTTGCCAGCCATCCGCGTTATGTGGGCATGCTCGACTGACAGCCGGTCGGGTGAAATGAGCGTTGAGAGGCTCTGAGCTTTCTCGCCGCTCAGTTTCCAGCTCCCTGTAAAAAGCACTTATCATTCAACGATCTATCTATTTGACTGGGTCGCGGATGCCATCTGCTGTTCAGCGCTATAAGCGGCTCATCTCCGCTGCCCTGGCGCGTTATTTCCCGCACACCACCGCCTACCTGCGCGCCGAACGTGAAGCGGCTGCATCGCTGAAAAAGCCTGCGCTCGCAGTTAAAAAAGTCGCCCGGCAAAAGTCGCCTGGTGCGGCTAAAGCGCGCCGCACAAGCGCTAAAGCCCTCACTCCAGGTATTTACGGACCGGCGTTGCTGGCGGTGGATGCCGCGCGTTGTCAGGCCATGCGTGATCAGGTGGCGCGGGGCGTGACGGCTGGTTTACTCAGCGTCCCTTCAGATGAGCAGTGGGCGATGATTCTCAGCCCACATCCGCTCACACGGATTTTTGCCGGGGCCGGTTCCGGCAAATCCACCACGCTGGTGCTGCGGGTGGTGTTTATGTTTTGCCACCTGGGCATCAAGCCAGAACAGCTCACGGTGATTTCTTTCACCAACGCCTCCTGCGCCGAGCTGCGCGAACAGCTATGCACAGTCTTGCCGCTGTTTGCTTACCCATTCGATGCCGAGCAAGCGCGTGACTGTGTGCGCACCTTTCATTCGGCCATGGCCACCTTGGCTAAGCCGCTGCTGGGCAATCCTGGCTGGTTTGAGCAACTGGGCGATAAACAAGCGGCCGCGCGTGAGCTGGACAATCCGCTTGGCAGCGGGCGTTTGCGTCCGGCCCAGCAGCGCTGTCTAAAACAGGCGTATCAGCAGTGCTATGCCGAACAAGTGGGCTTTCGCCAGGCGGTGCATACGCTGTTGCAACTGCCCTTGCCCAACGACGACAAGCCTGTGCCCAAAGCCCCTCTGGAACCCTACAAGTTGCCGGGTGAGTTTCACGCTGCGCCCTTGTACGAGGTGTTTTACAACCAGGCCGGTTTTGCCCAGAGCATCGGCATTGCGCCAGCGGCTTTAAAGGCTCAGGCGTTGGCTGGGTCGGCGCAGGTGCGCGCATTTGCCCAGGCGCTGGCGTTGTTCTGGCCGTATTTTGAGCGTGATCTGCAAACTCAGGGGCTGCTCACCTTCAATGACGCGTTTGCCCACCTGACGGCGCGTTTGAACAACCACGAAGAGGCGTTCCCCGTTGAGCAGCTGGCACCTTTTAGTCACCTGTTGATCGACGAGTTTCAAGACATCTCGCCGCAGATTGTCCTCTGGTTGCAGGCCGTTCAGCGTCGTCTGGCCGGGCAGGGTACAAGCGTCAGCCTGATGGCGATTGGTGATGACTGGCAATCGATCTACGGTTGGCGTGGCAGCTCGCCTGAGTTGTTTATCGATTTCGACCGGCACTTTCCGGGTAAAGGCCGGGCCAAGAGTAGCGCCGTTCTGACTCTGGCCAACAACTACCGCTCGATTGAGCCGATTATCCGCGACGGCGAAGCGTTGTTGGGCGGCGTGCAGCACAAGCAAGCAAAAGCCAGCCAGGCGATCAAAACCACCCAACCCGGCGAGCATGGCGTGCGCTTGATTCAGCGCTTCGACAGCAAAGCGCGTTTGCCGGAGTTGCTCGCGCACATCAACCAGCAGTGCGCCTACGCGGCCGAGCACATCAGCCGTGAGCGCAACGCAGTGCTGCTGCTCAGTCGGCGCAACGAACCGTTGCAGGCCATCACTGCACAGTTGGATAAAAAGCTGCCGGTCAAAGCCTGCACCATCCACCGCGCCAAAGGTTTGCAGGCTGAAGTGGCGATCATCCTCGACGACTGCCAACCGCCGGAACCGCACCCGCTGCGTAATGCGCTGTATGCTTATTCGGGCTTCTTCGCCGGCAGCTACGACCAAGCCATGCAGGACGAAAGCCTGCGCCTGGCTTACGTAGCGGTGACCCGTGGCGTTAGCCGGGTGTTTTGGTACTGCCAGAAAACCCAAGGCGCAACGCGGGTGTTGGCAAGGCGGGGGCGTTAGGCGAACGCAAGGCTTAACCCCTTGCTTATCAAGTTGATAGCGCCGTGCCGAAGATTTGCCTGCGTCTGCCCAGTGGCTGAAACAGCATTGCTCATCGAGCTGAAACGGGCACGCGTGTGTGCCCGTCAGTGTCAGCAACGCTTAGATAAACACCTGCCGTGCAACGCCGCGCGGCAGGCGATTTTTACCCGGCAGCTGCTCGAGGTGTTGTTGCCATACGGCACGTGGGCTGAGGGTCGGTTTGGCTGTTTCAGTCGCGACCAAGGCTGCCTTGGCCGCTTTGGCGGCGGCCCGGAGCTCAGCGAGGCTGGGGGTTTTACGCACGGGTTCTGCAACGCCCTTTTCCAAGCTGCGCTGGCAGAGTTTGCATGAAACCTGAGCCCGGTCTTGGGTGCTGCTCAGGTTCGAGCCAGTGCGCCCACAAGCAATCTGTTCGTGTGTCGCGGAGTAATGAATAGCCAACGTGTTGTCTCCTGATTTTGGGGCGCGGGATTCTACACAGCCGTGAGCGTGTCGCAAGCGGCTTGGCGAAAATCAGGACAAGGGCAGGCGCAGTGTTTGGCTGCATGGTCTGTGCGCGTGCGGCGCGGGGTTGCCGATTGGCGGTCAGAGGTCGCGGAACAAGTCGTTGGCGTTGAGCAGGTCGTAGGCGATCTGCGGGTTGTTCTCCAGGCCACGGCGGATGGCGCTGGGGATGGCCTGGCGGGTTTTGCGGCACAGGCCTGGGTGCTCATCGATCTCGATCTTGATGCCACGCATGCTGCGCACTTCGTTATGGCCGGGCGCAACATGAACGCGAATACCAAGTTGTGCATGGATGCGTTGCTGGAGTTTTTCCAGATCACTCAGGCTTTGCAGATTTTCCAGGCGCTCGAGCAGGCGTTTTTCCTCGTTGCGCGTCAGCAGCAGGATGCGCGCATCGCTACCGGCTTGTTCCAGCAACTGTTCACGCCCGCAATCGCAGGCACCAGGAGGGCAGGGTTGGCGCAACAGGGGTGGGCTGGTCATGGGGTTCGATCATAGCCAGCTCAACGCGTTTTTGCCCACAGCAGCATGGACAATTGGTCGATTGGGTGGATAATCCGCGAAACACCCGCGCTGAAGACAAACCAGCACCATGCACAAAACCCTGCGTACTGCCCTGACCTGTCTGCTGATGCTCGCCTTTATGGCGCAGAGTATGGCGGCGCTTGGCATGCAGTTGTGTACGTCGACCCCGCCAAACGGTGCGATGGCTGCGGCTCATCATGCCGGTATGTCGATGATGACCGAGCCTGTGCAGGCAGGCGATCACGGCGCTCATCACGCCAGCGATAACCCCAGTAGCCCCGTTTCTGTCGCCGACAACAGCCTGTGTAGCTTGTGCGCGTTTTGTGTGAGCGCCGCAGCTTTGAATACACGGGTCAGCCGTTATTCCTCCTTGCAAGCCGTCGAGCCCACCGTGGCGCCCCGCGATGCGTTTGTCGGCTTTATTGCCGAAACCCCCGAAAGACCTCCGCGCCTGATCCTCGCCTAGCCAAAACGTGCGTGGTGCATGGCTATGCACCGCGTTTGTTGCGCCATAAGCAGCGTGCTGGCGGCATTACGCCGTAGCGCTGTTGCATGCGAGGTTTTTTCAATGAAATACATTGCCGATATCTGCAGGTGGGCGTTGCCCTGTCTGCTGGGTATGTCTGCCAGCAGCTGGGCTGCGCAGCCTGACCCCCTGAATGCCCAAGCGCCTACACCCGCCCTGGAGTATCAATCGCCGCTTAGCGGCTATCAGCCTTACAGCGAACCGCCATTGCAAAACTGGCGTGAAGCCAATGACTTGGTCGGCCGTATCGGCGGCTGGCGCACTTATGCCCAGGAGCCTTGGGCGGCGCAGCCTGCTGAATCGCTTGATACCGAAAAGCAGCCTGCTGCCCAACCGATGGAGCACGCGCATGACCTTCATTAATGCCCAGAGCAGGTCGTCCCTGCTGCGCGCAGTCACGCTCTTTGCTTTTGTGTTGCTCACAGGTTGCGCGCGGTTTTCAGCCGATGGCGGTTTCACCCCGGTCGAGCAGGCAGGGCAGCAACTCGATAAACAGCTGAGCTGGGTGAAAACCCCTGAGCAGCGCAGCCAGGTGACTGAACGGGTCGCCGAGTTACTGGCGCAACCGCTCGATGTTGAGGCCGCTGTACAGATTGCGCTGCTGAATAACCGCGACTTGCAGGCACGCTTTGAGGACCTCGGCATCAGCGAGGCCGAGCGTGTGCAAGCTGGGCGTTTGCCCAATCCGGGGTTTTCTTTCGGGCGCATGGAGAAAGGCGCGGAGGTGGAGTACGAGCGTGGTGTGCATCTCAATCTGGCGCGCCTGATCGCCATGCCGCTGACGGTAAAGATGGAGAACGCACGCTTTGCGCAGATGCAGCAGCAGACGCGCTTGGCGGTTTTTGAGCTGGCCGTGCAAACACGCAAGGCTTGGTACGGTGCGGTGGCTGCCGAACAAAGCCTGACGTATCGCCAGCAGGTGATGGCGGCGGCCGAAGCGGCGGCGCAACTCGCCCGGCGACTGGCAGCGGTGGGCAACTACAGCGCCTTGCAACAGGCAGCGGAACAAAGCTTTTATGCCGACGCCGGGCTGAATTTGATCCGCGCGCAACAAGCCCGCGTGCAGAGTCGTGAGCAACTGACGCGTCTGCTTGGGCTGTGGGGTGAGCAGATCGATTTCAGCTTGCCCGAACGTTTGCCTGAATTGCCAGCGACCGCCGCCGCGCAGCCTGATGTTGAGCGCTTGGCCATGGCCCAGCGTCTGGATATTCAGGCCGTGCGCCTGGAGGCCGAGCGGTTGGCCAGCAACTTGGGGCTGAGCAAAACCACGCGTTTTATCAATGTGCTGGAGTTGGGCGTGGCGAATAACCGCTCCAACGAAGCGCCAACCCAACGCGGCTATGAGATCAGCGTGGAGTTGCCATTGTTTGACTGGAGCGGAGCCAAGGTGGCCAAGGCCGAGGCGCAATACCGGCAGATGCTTAACCGCGCGGCAGCCACGGCGATCAATGCGCGTTCTGAAGTGCGCGAGGCGTATCTGGGTTATCACAGCAGCCACGACATCGCCCGCCATTACCGCGACGAAGTGCTGCCGCTGCGTGCGCGCATCGCCGAGGAAAACCTGCTGCAGTACAACGGCATGTTTATCAGCACCTTTGAACTGCTGGCTGATGCGCGCCAACAGATACTTGCCGTTGAGGGCTATTTACAGGCGCAACGCGATTTCTGGATCGCCAAGGCCGATCTGGATATGGCCATGCTGGGCGCGCCCAGTCTCGCATCAAGCACCCCGGCCACGGCCGCCATCGCAGCGCCCGCCGGGCATTGATTAAGGATTCTTCCCCATGGTGTCACGACGTGATTTCTTCCTCGGTGCCAGTGCGATTACTGCGGCTGTCGCCACCTCGGCGGTCAGCCGTGTATCGCTGGCCGGTGTACCAGAAGCCGTTTCGCAGAGCAGCGCCGATACGCAACCGCCGCTGCAACCGCAAAACGGTCGGCCCTATAACCCGGTGGTCACCCTCAACGGCTGGACTTTGCCTTGGCGCATGAACAACGGCGTCAAGGAGTTTCATCTGGTCGCCGAGCCCGTGGTGCGCGAACTGGCGCCGGGCTACAAGGCCCATCTGTGGGGCTATAACGGTCAGTCACCTGGGCCGACCATTGAAGTGGTGGAGGGCGACCGGGTGCGCATCTTCGTCACCAATAAACTGCCGGAACACACCAGCATCCATTGGCATGGCCAGCGTTTACCCAACGGCATGGACGGCGTGGCCGGATTAACCCAGCCTGCCATTCCCGTGGGCAAAACCTTTGTGTACGAGTTCGTTGCCCGGCGGCCCGGCACCTTTATGTACCACCCGCATGCCGACGAGATGACGCAAATGGCCATGGGCATGATGGGCTTTTGGGTCACCCATCCCAAAGCCCATCACCCGCTGATCAGCGAAGTGGACCGCGACTTCTGCTTCCTGCTCAGCGCCTACGACATCAAACCGGGCGCACTCACGCCGCAGATCATGACCATGCTTGACTTCAACCTGTGGACCTTCAACAGCCGCATCTTCCCCGGCATCGACCCCTTGGTGGTGCGCAAAGATGACCGCGTGCGCCTGCGCGTGGGCAACCTGACCATGACCAACCACCCGATCCATCTGCATGGTCACGAGTTTGAGGTGACCGGCACCGACGGCGGGCCAACGCCGATGGGTTCGCGCTGGCCCGAAGTCACGGCGGATGTGGCCGTGGGGCAGATGCGCCAGTTGGAGTTTCTCGCCGACGAGGAGGGCGACTGGGCCATGCATTGCCATAAAAGCCACCACACCATGAACGCCATGGGTCATGACGTACCGACGCTGATTGGCGTTGATCACCGCGACATGACTCGCAAGATCACCCAACTGATTCCCGATTACATGGTCATGGGCGAGCGCGGCATGGCCGACATGGCGGAAATGCAGATGCCACTGCCCGCCAACACTGCACCGATGATGACCGGCGACGGTCCCTTCGGCTCGGTGGAAATGGGCGGCATGTTTACCGTGCTCAAGGTGCGTAAAGATCAAGCCCCCGGCGATTACCGCGACCCTGGCTGGTTCAAACATCCGGCCGGCACGGTGGCTTATGAGTGGCAAGGGGACTTGGCTCAACCGACGCGCTCAAGTGAGGCCGGCGGGCAATCGATGCCGCTTAAACAGCCGCCTGCTGAAACGGTCGAAGTGCAAGTGCGTAAACCTAGCGGCCATGCCGGTCATTGATGATTGAGGAGATGAATCAATGAATCAGATAAATCGTTTGCCCTTGGCACTGGCTTTGATTGCTTTATTGGCCAGCGGCTCCGTGCTGGCCCATAGCGAACAACAGGGTGTGCAGCACAGCGCTGCCGTGGTCAAAGAGCAGAAACCCTGGGGTATTGCCGGTGACCCTGAACAAGTCAGCCGCACCCTCGAAATAGGCATGAGCGACCAGATGCGCTTTAGCCCCGACCAACTGGAGATCAAGCAGGGTGAGACCATTCGCTTGGTCCACCGTAATAACGGTCAGGTGATGCACGAATTCGTCATCGGCACCCAGGACGATCTGGATAAACACGCGGCGCTGATGGCCAAGTTCCCCGGTATGGAACATGACGAGCCGTATATGGCCCATGTCGCCCCAGGCCAGACCAGCGAGGTTATCTGGACCTTCAACCGTGCGGGCGACTTCGATTTCGCCTGCCTGATCGCCGGTCACTACCAGGCGGGAATGGTCGGCAAGGTGCGGGTCGTGACGAACTGACACAAGTGTGAGAGCCCCGGTCAGCCCGTGCTGGCCTGGGTAATAGCGGCAGCGCAATTTTGGCGCGGGCCGATAAATGATCAGGGCGGCCACTGGGTCGCCTGACTGGAGGAGCAAGACCATGAAGCAACTACTGATTGCCTGCCTGCTGGGCAGCTTGGCATTTAGCGTACAGGCCAGCGATGAACACAGCGGCCATAAGGGCCACGAGGCTGTGCAGGCCAGCACGAGCATGAGTCAGGGCGAGGTGCGCAAGATCGATGCCGCCAACCAAAAAATCACCCTGCGTCACGGGCCCATTGCCAATATCGGCATGCCGCCGATGACCATGGTCTTTCAGGTGCGCAAACCGGAGCAACTGGACGGGCTCAACGTGGGCGATAAGGTGCAGTTTGTCGCGGACAAGCAGGGAAGCCAGTACGGGGTGAGCGAGTTGCAAAAGGCCGAATAGGCGCGGCTTTAGCAGACCCGTGCTGGTTAGCTTTGCCCCCATCCCGAGCGGGATGAGGGGCTGAGCGACTGAGTTAAACCGTCAGGGAGGGGCGTTAATCGTCGCCTCGGCTATTCAAGCCGCGAAGCGCTCGTCGAGATAGGCGATGATCGCCTTGGATTCGTACAGCCAGGTGCTCTGGCCATTTTCTTCAATGCGCAGGCACGGCACTTTGATCTTGCCGCCAAATTGCTCCAGATCATTGCGCGCTTGGGCGTCGTTTTTCGCGTCGCGCAGCGCTACGGGCACATTCAGTTTGTGCAGGGTGCGGCGGGTTTTTACGCAGAACGGGCAGGCGTGGAACTGGTACAGCGCGAGGTTGCGAGCGCTTTGCTCGACCGCAGCCTGAGCTTCTGGGGTGCGTTTGCGCTTGGCCGGACGGCTGATCCAGTCGAGGAAGATAATCAACTGGCCGAGGCCGATGCGCAGTGCCTTGATAATCATGCGGGGCAAACCTTGGGTCGAGAAACTGGGGCGCGCAGCTTACCCGAGTTTTCCTTGCTTGGCGTCGGCGCTGGTCTGGCTCTGCGCCCAACGGCATAATCCGCGCTTGATTGCCGAACCCTGCCGAGCCTGCGATGAAACCTGAAGACCTGCTGTTGCTGGTAACCCGTGAAATGCCTTTCGGCAAACACAAAGGCCGCTTGCTCGCTGATCTGCCGGGTAATTACCTCAACTGGTTTGCCCGCGAAGGCTTCCCGCAAGGCGAAATAGGTCGGCTGCTGGCGCTGATGCAGGAGATTGATCACAACGGCCTATCCGGATTGCTCGATCCGCTACGGACCAAGCCGCGGTTGCCGTTCAAGGGCCAGTAGGCTTTCACCTGGCAATAAAAAACCGGCTTGTGGCCGGTTTTTTATTGCGCGCCCGTAATGATCGCAGGGTGTGTCACCTCGGGGTGACGATAAAAGGTGCCATGGCAATTTGCATTGCCTGACTGGCGCAGTGGTTTACTGCGCCAGGCTGACCTCTGGGGTGAGGGTCAGCGGTGGCACTTCAACGAACTCCAGTTGCAGGCGTTCGCTACTCCAGGCGCGGGTTTGGTTGGTCAGCGCCAGGTCGTCGTTCAGCTTTTGGCCGTAAGACGGGATGATTTCTTTCAGCTTGGTTTGCCACTCCGGGCTCTGCATCTCGTCCTTAAAGGTTTTCTCCAGCACCGAGAGCATGATCGGCGCGGCGGTGGATGCACCGGGTGAAGCACCCAGCAGCGCGGCGATGCTGCCATCGGCGGCGCTGACGACTTCGGTGCCAAATTGCAGAATGCCGCCGTGTTCGGCGTCTTTTTTGATGATCTGCACGCGCTGGCCGGCCTGGATCAGCTCCCAATCTTTCGACTGCGCGTTGGGGAAGTACTCGCGCAGCGACACCATGCGGTCTTCCTGGCTGAGCATCAACTGGCCCATCAGGTAGGTGCTGAGCGAGAAGTTGTCGATGCCCGCGTGGGTCATCGGCAGGATGTTGTCGGTGGTCAGGGCGCTGAAGGTGTCGAGCAACGAGCCGTTTTTCAGGAACTTGGTCGAGAAGGTGGCGAAGGGGCCGAACAGCAGCACTTTGCGTCCGTCGATCACGCGGGTGTCCAGATGTGGCACGGACATCGGTGGCGAGCCAACCGAGGCTTTGCCGTAGACCTTGGCCTGGTGCTGGGCGACGATTTCTGGGTTGCTGGTGGCGAGGAACGAGCCGCCCACCGGGAAGCCGGCATAGCCTTCAGCCTCGGGGATGTCGGACATTTGCAGCAGCTTCAGCGCCGCGCCGCCAGCACCGATAAACACGAACTTGGCGTTGATGCTTTTTTCTGTGCCGCCATTGGCCAGGTCGGCCACTTGCACGTTCCAGGTGTTGTCAGCATTGCGCGTGATGCCGCGCACTTCATGTTGCAGGTTGAGGCTGACGTTGGCCTGCTCGTTGAGCGAGCCGAACAGTTGACGGGTGATTTCGCCGAAGTTCACGTCAGTGCCGATTGATACTCGGGTGGCGGCAAGCGTTTCGCCCGGCACGCGGCCTTGCATCACCAGCGGCACCCATTGCTCGATCTGCTGCGGGTCTTCGGAGTATTCCATGCCACGGAACAGGGGGCTGGTTTGCAGCGCCGCGTGACGCTTCTTGAGGAAGTCGACGTTGTCGTCGCCCCAGACAAAGCTCATGTGCGGCACGTTATTGATAAAGCTTGGCGGGTTGATCAGCACATGGCGGTCAACCTGGTAGGCCCAAAACTGCTTGGAAATCTCGAAGGCTTCGTTGATCGCTACGGCTTTGCTGATGTCGATGCTGCCATCGGCCAGTTGCGGTGTGTAGTTCAGTTCGCAGAACGCCGCGTGGCCGGTGCCCGCGTTGTTCCAGGCATTGGAGCTTTCATCGGCGACTTGGTCCAGGCGCTCGTAAATATCGATGCTCCAGCCAGGCTCCAGTTCGTTGAGGTAGGTGCCCAGGGTGGCGCTCATGATGCCGCCGCCGATCAGCAATACATCCACGGTTTTTTCCGGCTCGGGTTGTTTGGCGCAACCCATCACGCTCAGGCACAGCGCGGCCAACAGGAGTTTTTTCATTAAACCAACCATCTCATCGTTAACTCGGAATGACGCCCTTCGGCCAGCACCTGTAGCGGTGCGGCAATAGCCCGCCAGCCCATCGACGAGCGACAGGCATGTGGCAGGCTTGAAGGCATTGTGTGCACGCGGCAACCGCACAACGGGTGGTCGCAGCGGTTGTCTACCGGTGATATCGCAAGATGCATGCCCGTCAGCGTCAGGCCACAGCTCATGGGCCTTTATGCGTCTATCCGGCTTGTAGATATGGATTGCAATGGCGTGATCTCGCCATATTGGGCGGGTTTGATCAGGCGTTTGGCGGGATTTCGCCGTCTGAGAGACCAATCGGCGGGCCGAAAAAAACCGGCACGGGGCCGGTTTTCTTTGCTGCGCAGTTGATCAGTTGCTGATCAGTTGTTGACCAAACTGAGGAACTCGCTGCGCGTGGCGGCGTTTTCACGGAACTCGCCGAGCATCACCGAGGTGATCATGGAGGAGTTTTGCTTCTCCACACCGCGCATCATCATGCACATGTGCTGCGCTTCAATCACTACGGCCACGCCGAGAGCACCGGTGACCTGCTGGACAGCTTCGGCAATCTGCCGGCTGAGGTTTTCCTGAATCTGCAGGCGACGCGCATACATGTCGACAATGCGTGCAACCTTCGACAGGCCGAGCACCTTGCCGTTAGGGATATAGGCCACGTGGGCCTTGCCGATAAAGGGCAGCAAGTGGTGCTCGCACAGCGAATACAACTCGATGTTCTTCACCAGCACCATTTCGCTGTTATCGGAGCTGAACAGCGCGCCGTTGGTGACTTCTTCCAGCGTTTGTTGGTAGCCCTTGCACAGGTACTGCATGGCTTTGGCGGCGCGCTTGGGGGTGTCGAGCAGGCCTTCGCGGGAGACGTCTTCGCCGAGTTGGCCAAGGATCGCCGTGTAGTTGTGTTCCAGAGACATGGACATTCTCGTTGGTCTTTACAAAGCGCGCAGGGTAGGGCGCAGGGGCTGGGCTGGCAAGTCTGCTGGCAGCTAGCCTGGCGGGTTTACTCGTCGCGGCCATCCATCATGGTGCGTTTGAGCATCACATACACCGCGCCCGTGCCGCCGTGTTTGGCCAGGCAGGAGGTAAAGCCCAGCACTTGCGGATGCTGACGCAGCCAGGTGTTGACATGGCTTTTGATCATCGGTTTGCGGCCGTCCATGCGCACTGCCTTGCCATGGGTGATGCGCACGCAGCGCACTTCCAGTTTGTTGGCCTCAGCGATGAACTCCCAGAGGGTGTCGCGGGCTTTTTCCACACTCATGCCATGCAGATCGAGGCTGCCTTCAAAGCTGATCTGACCCAGCTTGAGCTTGCGCATCTGGCCGTCCTGCACGCCATTGGCAGCCCAGTACAGCGGGTCTTCTGCGCCGACGTCGATGACGAACTGGTCGGACAGGCCGTCGACCTTGATTGAATCCACGCGTGCTGTGGCCGCTTGGCGCAAGGTGGCCAGCTGGGCACGGTTAGGTTTTGGTTTGCCGGTGTCGGCGCGGTCATGCTTGATCGGTTTAACGCCGCGCAATTCGGCCTTGAACAGTGAAAAATCGTCGTCTTGCATCTGAACCTCCACGAAGGCGGCTAGTGTAAGGCTTCAGCGGAGCGGCGGCATCAAAGGCTAATGGCGTTTTTTCAACAAGTGAGGCGCCAGATTAAGGTCATTGCCGGGGCGCGATCGGCGGCGGTAGCTGCGCCAAACCATCACGCCAACGCTCAACAGCGCTAGGCCGATAATGGCAAACAAACCGGCGGCCACTGGCGAGTCGTTCAGCGGCCCGAGCATGGCATGTGTGCCGAGCAGTGCCGCCACACCGGCCGCACTTAGGGCCGCACCGCACAACACAAGCAGAGCGGCGCAGGTGAGCGCCATGCGGGTGCTCCAACTGCAAACACCGCGAGAGCGCAGGCGGCGCGCGTCAAACCCATCGGAGCGTTTCATGCCGGTTTCCTTTTGCCGATTTAGAGTGGCTGTCGGCCTATGACCGGCCAGGGCCGCTTGGGTTCAACATTGACGCACGGGTCAGCGGCTGAATGTGCTCCAGCGCCGATTCAGCGCAGCTCGCTGGCGCTGCGCACCACGGCGGCAAAGTTGTCGGCCAGGGCGATGATTTCGGCGCGGTGGACATCGTTGGCGCTGATCACTTGGCCATCAAGGGTTGGCAAATCACGCGTGGCGCAGGCCGCTTCGACGACGGTGCAGCGGTAACCGTAGTCTTTGCAGGCGCGCACAGTGCTGCTGACGCTGGAGTGGGTCATAAAGCCGCAAACAATCAGATCCAGATGCCCCAATGCCTGTAACCGCTCATGCAACTCGGTGCCGCTAAAGGCGTTGGGCAGGCGTTTTTCCACCACGGATTCGCCCGGCATGGGGGCCACTTCAGGCAAGTGAAAGCCGCGTGGCCCGCGCGGATCGAGCAAGCCATCGGCAATGCCCAGATGTTTGATGTGCACGATCGGTGTGCCCAGCTCACGGGCCTTGGCCAGCAGTTCACTGATTTGCGCCAACGCCGCCGTTAAGCCGGGCAACTGCAAAATACCGCTGCGGTATTCCTCTTGCGCGTCGATGATCAACAGGGTGGCGTTACGCAGGCTGGCCGGTGCATGACCGCGCCCGGTGAGGTTGAACAGCGTGCTGGGCAGGGTCATGGCAGGGTCTCCGGGCTGGCTGGGCAATGGGCTATTGTCCGCCTCTGCTGCCGGTCTGTGAACCGTTGCGAGAAGCCTATTGCAGTCGTGCCTGTGCTTTGATCATTATCAAAGCCCCGCCGAGGATTGGCACGGCATCGCAAAAGGAGTTGCGCCATGAGCCTGACCACGCTGTTTTCCGAACACTTCTGGTTGTTATTCGCTGTCGCGGTGTCCATCGCCGTGCTGCGCGAACTCTATGGCCCGCGCGATAAATCGTCCTCATCGAACTCCAATCCGTCCTAGTTCAGCGGCACAGTGCAGCGGTTCTGTGTGTGGCTGAATCGGCTAGAATGCGGGACTTTTTCCTGTGGAGAACTGCCGTGACAGACGCTACACCTGCATTCCCAACCCGCCTGCGCACGGTGCGTGACTATATTCGCTGGGCGGTCAGCCGCTTCAATGGCGAAGAGTTGTTCTTCGGCCACGGCACCGACAATGCCTGGGATGAAGCCCGTCAATTGGTGCTGGGGGCGTTGCATCTGCCCCATGAAATTGCCGATAGCTACCTCGACTGCCGCCTGGATGATGCCGAGCATGCGCACCTGCATGACCTGCTCAAACGGCGTATCGATGAGCGCGTGCCGACGGCTTATTTGCTCGGTGAGGCATGGTTTTGCGGCTTGCCATTTATCGTCGATGAGCGCGTGCTGATTCCCCGTTCGCCGATTGCCGAGCTGATCGAACAGCGTTTTGCCCCCTGGCTGCCCATGGAGCCTGCGCGGATTCTGGATTTGTGCAGCGGCTCGGGCTGCATTGGCATCGCCTGCGCCTATGAGTTTTTAGAGGCTGAAGTGGTGCTCGGTGACCTGTCGTTTGAGGCGCTGGAAGTGGCCAACCAGAACATCGAGCGGCACGGCCTGGATGAGCGTGTGTACACCGTGCAGGGCGATGGTTTTGCCGGTTTGCCGGGCCAGCGTTTTGATCTGATCGTGTCCAACCCGCCTTATGTTGATGCTGAAGACTTCGCCGATATGCCAGCTGAGTATCAGCACGAGCCGGAGTTGGGCCTGGCCTGTGGCGACGATGGCCTGGATCTGGTGCGGCGCATGCTCGCCGAGGCGGCCGATCATCTGACAGAGAAGGGCGTGTTGATTGTCGAAGTCGGCAACAGCCAGGTGCACGTCGAAGCCCTGTACCCGGAAGTCGATTTCACCTGGCTGGAGTTTGAGCGCGGAGGGCACGGCGTGTTCCTGCTCGCGGCCAAGCAATGCCGCGAGCATCAGGCGTTGTTCCGCGAGCGCCTGCTGGGCTGATCAGCGCAGGGTTAAATGGCGGCTGATCAGCGCGCGTAACGCGGCGGGCTTGACCGGTTTGCTCAGGTAGTCGAGACCGGCGGCATGCACCTGAGCAATCAACTCGGGGCGGCCGTCGGCACTGATCACCACGCCGGGCAGCGGTTGCCCCAGACGCGTACGCAGCCAGGCCATCAGTTCGGTGCCGGTTTCGCCGTCGTCGAGGTGGTAGTCCACCAGCGCCAGTTGCGGCTGCACGTCTTCGCTGAGCAGGTGTTCGCATTCCAGTCGATTGCGTGCCGTCCACACCTGACAGCCCCAGCGCGACAGCAAACTGTGCATACCGGCGAGGATGCTGTCTTCGTTATCGATGCACAGCACCTGCGTTCCGGCCAATGCCTGGCCGCTGAATTCCTGTGGGGTGATGCTGGCTGGCGCTTCGGCTTTGCTGGCCAACGGCACGGTCACGCTGAACACACTGCCTTTACCCGGCCATGAGCGCACTTCCAGCTTGTGCTCCAGCACGCGGCACAGGCCATCTGCAATCGCCAGGCCAAGCCCCAGGCCTTTTTCGGCACGGGTCTGGTGGCTGTCGAGGCGTTTGAATTCCTCAAAAATCACTTTTCGTTTGTCTTCGGGAATGCCCGGCCCGCGGTCCCATACTTCTAGGCGCAAATAGCGGCCTTGGCGACGAACGCCCAGTAACACCCGGCCTTTGGCATAGCGCAGGGCGTTGGTGAGGAAGTTTTGCAGCACGCGGCGCAGCAGTTTGATGTCGCTGTCTACGCGCAGGCGGCTGCCGCGCAGGCGGAAGTCCACAGCATGTTCAATGGCCAGTACCTTGAACTCCGCGCCTAGGGTGTCGAACAGATTGTTAAGCACGAATGCATGGCGGTCTGGGGTAATGCGCCCGTTCTCCAAACGCGAAATATCCAGCAGGTCGCTGATCAGGTCTTCGGCTGAGCGCAATGAACTGTCGAGGTTACGCACCAGTTCGCGGGTGTCGGCGGGCAGCGTTTCATCTTGGTGGGCGAGGGCGGCCGAGAACAGTCGCGCGGCATTCAGCGGTTGCATCAGGTCATGGCTGACGGCAGCGAGAAAACGGGTTTTCGACTGGTTGGCGGCTTCCGCCACGCTCTTGGCTTCGCTCAGTGCCAGGTTCAGTTGCGAAAGCTCGTGGGTGCGTTCGCTGACGCGCTGCTCAAGGCCTTCATTGGCATCCTTGAGCGCCCGTTCGGCTTCGCGGAACTCGGTGATGTCGGTAAAGCTCATAACGAAACCGCCGCCCGGCATCGGGTTGCCGATCAACTCGATCACCCGGCCGTTGGGAAACAGCCGCTCGGAGGTGTGCGCCGTGCCTTGGCGCATCCAGTACAGGCGCTTATTGATATGGACTTCAATGTCGCCTGAACCGAGCAGGCCGCGTTCGGCGTTAAAACGAATCAGCTCGGCGATAGGCCGACCGACATAAACCTGGCCGTCGGGGTAGTCGAACAACTCGATATAACGATGGTTCCACGCCACCAGGCGCAGCGACTGGTCAACCACGCTGATGCCTTGGGTGATGTTTTCAATCGCGCCCTGCAGCAGCGCGCGATTGAACTGCAACACCTCGCTGGCCTCATCGACGATGCGCACCACATCCTCGACCTGCATGTCGCGCCCTTCAATGGCCGCTTTGACCACCGCACGGGTAGACGATGCGCCCAGCACACCGGCCAGCAGGCGTTCGGTGTGGGCGATCCAGTCGCTGTTGGCGGCCTGGTTGGGGTTGAAGCTTTTGCCCTGGCGAAAGGCAAAACGCATAAAGCTCTGGCGTGCACGGTCTTCACCGACAAAGCGGCTGGCCAGTGTTAGCAAATCCCCGACCTGCACCGCCAGCATGCTGCGATTGCTCGGTTTGGTGCCCAGGTCATGACCGATAAAGCGGCCAGCCTGCCAATGCTCAGCGACCCGTGTACGGGAAAAATACGAGACCCAGGCAAACAGCAGGAAGTTACCCGCCAGTGACATCACCACACCACGGGTCAGCGGGTCGACCTCGAAGCCGATCTGCCCATAGAGCAAGGTTTGCAAACCGGGTAATGACTCCAGTGGCCAGCCTAGACTTCGGGCGACCAGAGGCAGGATCAGGGTGTACAGCCAGATCAGCGCACCCAGGCAAATGCCAGCAAATACGCCCTGACGGTTGGCTTGCTTCCACACCAGTGCGCCAAACATCGCTGGTGCCAGTTGGCCGATAGCAGCAAAGGACACCTGGCCGATGGTCGCCAGGCTGGTGTTAGAGCCAATCAGGCGATAGCACACGTAAGCCAGCAGCAGAATCAGCACGATGCTCACGCGCCGCGCGGTGAGCATCCAGTAACGGAAAGCTTCAAAGGGGCGTTCAGTGTTTTTCCGGCGCAGCAGCCAGGGCAGCAGCATGTCGTTGGAAATCATCGTCGAGAGGGCCACCGAGGCCACGATGACCATGCCGGTGGCTGCCGATGCACCGCCAATAAACGCCAGCATGGCCAGGCCTGGGTGAGCTTCGGCGAGTGGCAGGCTGATGACGAACGAGTCCGGCGTGATGCCGGGCGGCAGCATCATCTGTCCAGCGAGGGCAATCGGCACCACGAATAAGGCCGCCAGCATCAGGTAGGCGGGGAACACCCAGCGCGCCAGGTTGAGGTCTTTGGGTTCGATGTTCTCCACGACCGTTACATGGAACTGCCGGGGCAGACAAATGATGGCGATCATGGCCAGCCCGGTTTGGGTCATCATCGCTGGCCAGTTGACGCGCTGGGCAAAAAAGCTGTCCAGTTCAGGGCTGGCTTTGGCCTGGCTGTAAACATCAGCAAAGCCGTTGTAGAGGCCATAGGTGACAAAAATGCCGACCGCTAGAAAGGCCAGCAGCTTGATCAGCGACTCGAAAGCAATGGCCAGCACCATGCCGCGGTGGTGCTCGGTCACGTCCAGGTTGCGGGTGCCGAAGAGAATGGTGAACAACGCCAGCACCAACGACACGATTAACGCGGTGTCCTGTGCGCTGGTGCCGCTGGCCCCGGCCCCTTTGCCCGTGAGCAGGTTGACCCCCAGCACAATGCCCTTGAGCTGCAAGGCGATATACGGCAACACCCCCACCAGGCACACCAGCGCCACCATCACCGCCAAGGTTTGCGACTTGCCATAGCGCGCGGCAATAAAGTCGGCAATTGAGGTGATGTTCTCCTGCTTGCTGATCATCACCATCTTCTGCAGCACCCAGGGGGCGAACAGCAAAATGATGATCGGCCCCAGGTAAATCGGCAGAAACGACCAAAGTTGTTCAGCCGACTGGCCGACGGCACCAAAGAACGTCCAACTGGTGCAATACACCGCCAGCGATAGGCTGTAGACCCAGGCGCGCACCTTCGGTGGCATAGGCGTGGCGCGGCGGTCGCCATAAAACGCAATGGCGAAGAGGAGGGCCATGTAGATCAGGACCACAACGGCGATCAGTCCGATGGACAGGGTCATGCACACTCCAAAAAACAACATGAACAACGCCGATCAATGACCCCAAGCGTTGCCCGCAATTTCAATAACTGCTTTTAACCGGCCAGTCCCGCAGAAAAACGCCACGAGCCTACTGCATTGGCGTGTTCGTAGTCTCGCAGCAAAGTGGCCAGGCGTCAGGTGCGACCAAGGTCGCAGGGCAGTGAAGCGCCCTGCTTGGGCGTTAGCGCGTGGCAATCCAGATCAGTAGTCCTGCCTGGAATACGCTGAAGGCTACTAGGCAGGCGATGGTGAAGCGCAGGTTGTTGTCTTCGCTTTTGAGCAGGGCGATGCGCTCGTTCTGTTTGCGGATGGCGATGTCTTGCTCGCGCAGGTTTTGATCGGCTTGTTGAAGCATGCTGGCGGCGTCCAGCAGTTCGACGATCTGAACCTTTTCGCTGTTCCAGTCGGGCTGCAGGGCGCTGACTTGCTCGGCGTTGCATTGGGCCTTGATTCTTAGCGGGTCGAGGTACTCCACCACAAAGCCTTGTGCTTGTAGGCAGCGATCGCGGCGGTCGCGGGCTTCTTCGTTAAATGACGTCGTTAATGGGTAGCTGTCGACAGCGTATTGCGCCCATGACTGACGCGCCCAGGCGATGCCTTGGGCCAGCAGAAAACGTCCTACCCCGCGATTTTCAGGCTCCACTAGCAAACCGCTATCTGGGCCGAAACGCACGATTCGTTGGCTGTGGTCGACCCAGACTTCGAGGGTGTTTTGCTCTTTGCGCAGCGCCTGATCCGGCAATTGCAGCGTCAGTCGTAACAGGCTTTCCGTCTGGCTGTTGCGTTCTACGCGGCCCAATTGAACAAAGCGCAATGGGCGGGCGCCGGTATGACGGTCGAAGGGCAGGGGTGCCAGGCGTAACAGGCTGAACTGCTGCGCCGCTAAATCGGCCCAAGGATGCGGCGCGTCGACCTGCTCTGGCTCGGCAGGTTCGGTGGTGAGGCTGTCGGTCATAAACGGCGGTCCTGTGCGCAATACCCACTCAAGGTGTGGCGTTACTTCTGCGCTATCGGCCATTGCTCGGCTAACTAGAGGCGGGTTTAACCACGCTGCGCTGAATGAATTGTGCGATTTGTTCGCCCAACCCTTGGGCCAACGGTAGCTTAGGATTGTTGTAGCTGGCCAGTTGCGCCGGCAAATCCCGTGAGCTGATACGCAGGACGTGGTTCATGCCGGGAATGATCAGCAATTCGGCATCGGTTTTGGCGGCATGCAGGGCCAGGGCGTCGGCGACGCTGACTTGTATGTCATGGCTGCCTTGCACTATTAGCGCGGGTAGCTTTAGGCGGGCAAAGGCTTGGGCAGGGTCTTGGCGCAGCAGGGAGATTAGATACGGCTGCACGCTGGGGCGAAACAATACCTGTAAGGCGTTAGGCAACTGCGGCGTCAACTGCCCGGCCAGTAAACGGTCGAGCAGATAATGGCTGGGGGCAAGCAGCTCAGCTGGCAGGCGGGCGGCGAGTTGCTCGCGCAGCAGTTGGTCAACCGGTCGTGCACTGCCGGCCAGCGAAATCAGGGCATCGGCTTGCGCCGCCTCGGCTGAGAGGCTTGCGATCAGCGCGCCTTCGCTGTGGCCAATTAGTACCAGCCGGTTAAACGCGGGATCGGCCTTGAGCAACTGTGCCCAAGCCACCGCGTCGCTGACATACGCCTCGACCGTTAAGTCGCGTTCATCGGGTGTGGCGCTGCGGCTGGCGGCCACGCCGCGTTTGTCGTAGCGCAGGCTGGCGATGCCATGTTTGGCCAAGCTCTGGGCCAGGCGTTTGAGGCTGTCGTTGCGGCCGCCATCAGGGTTGTTGCCGTCGCGGTCGGTGGGGCCGGAACCGGCGATCAGCAATGCGACGGTGAGCGGTGCCGCGCCGCTGGGTTTTAGCAAGGTGCCATGCAGCGTGCCGCTGGTCGTGTGCAACTGCAGCGGTTGTTGCAGGCTGCTGTGCGCCGCGCTGGTGCTGGCGGCCTGGAGCGCGGGGCTGAATAGGCAAAGGGTGAGGAGTAAGGCGGGCAGCATGGGGCACAACGCGGCGATGGGCGAAACCCTTAGACGCTGACGCACGACGAAGGTTCGTGGGTGATCTGCACGATCACCACGGGTATACTCGCCGCCTCAATTAAAGTGGGGCTTGGCGCGGGTTGGCGCGGCCCTGCGCTGATTTTCGCGGAGCGTTTTGCACATGTCCGGCAATACCTACGGCAAGTTGTTCACCGTCACCACCGCTGGCGAAAGCCATGGCCCGGCGCTGGTCGCCATTGTCGATGGGTGCCCGCCTGGGCTGGAAATCAGCCTGCAAGACCTGCAGCGCGACCTTGACCGGCGCAAGCCCGGCACCAGCCGACACACCACGCAGCGTCAGGAAGACGACGAGGTGGAAATCCTAGCGGGTGTGTTTGAGGGTAAAACCACCGGCTGCTCGATTGGCTTGCTGATTCGCAACACCGACCAGAAGTCCAAGGACTACTCGGCGATCAAAGATTCCTTCCGCCCCGCGCATGCCGATTACACCTACCACCACAAGTACGGCACTCGCGATTATCGCGGCGGTGGTCGCAGCTCGGCGCGGGAAACGGCCATGCGTGTGGCCGCTGGTGCCATCGCCAAAAAGTACCTGGCCACTCAGGGCATTGTGATTCGCGGCTACATGAGCCAGTTGGGGCCGATTGAAATCCCGTTCAAGACTTGGGACAGCGTCGAGCAGAATGCATTTTTCAGCCCCGATCCCGATAAAGTGCCGGAGCTGGAAGCCTATATGGACCAGTTGCGCCGCGATCAGGATTCCGTCGGCGCGAAGATCACCGTGGTCGCCGAAGGGGTGATGCCAGGCCTGGGTGAGCCGATTTTCGACCGTTTGGACGCCGAACTGGCCCATGCGCTGATGAGCATCAACGCGGTCAAGGGCGTGGAAATTGGCGCTGGTTTTGCCTGCGTGGCACAGCGTGGCACCGAGCACCGCGATGAAATGACCCCGGAAGGCTTCCTGAGCAATAACGCGGGCGGCATCCTCGGTGGCCTGTCCAGTGGCCAGCCGATTGTGGCTCATCTGGCGCTCAAACCGACCTCCAGCATCACCACGCCGGGGCGTTCGATTGATGTGCACGGTAACCCGGTGGACATCATCACTAAGGGGCGTCACGACCCGTGCGTGGGTATTCGTGCCACGCCGATTGCCGAAGCGATGATGGCGATTGTGTTGATGGACCATCTGCTGCGTCACCGTGGGCAAAACGCTGATGTGCGCGTAACCACGCCGGTGCTGCCGCAGCTGTGATCACCCGGGTAGGTTGGGTTGAGCGCAGCGAAGCCCAACGGCGGTCGATTCGACAGCGCAGGAGCATCATTGACTGCGTGTTGGGCTTCGTCGCAGGCTCCTCAACCCAACCTACGCCTGGGTAAGCCATGCCTTCCGTGTTGCCTTACTGGCGTCTGTCAGGCTTCTACTTCTTTTATTTCTCCCTACTCGGCGCGACCGCGCCGTTTCTCGCGCTGTATTTCGATCACCTGGGCTTTTCGGCGGCGCGCATTGGCGAGCTGATCGCCATTCCCATGCTGATGCGCTGCGTGGCGCCGAATATCTGGGGCTGGCTGGGCGATCACACCGGCCAGCGTCTGGCCATTGTGCGCTTTGGCGCGCTGTGCACTTTGCTGTGCTTTGCCGGCATCTTTGTCAGCCAGAGCTACGCCTGGTTGGCGCTGATCATGGCCTTGCATGCCTTCTTCTGGCACGCGGTGCTGCCGCAGTTTGAGGTCATCACCTTTGCCCATTTGCAGGAGCAGGCCGCGCGCTACAGCCAGATCCGTCTATGGGGCAGCATCGGTTTTATCGTCGCGGTGGTGGGCTTGGGTACGCTGTTTGAGTGGATCAGCCTGGATGCTTACCCCTGGGCGCTGATTGTGATCATGGCGGGCATCGTGCTGAGCAGTTGGTGGGTGCCCAATGCCCAACCGCAGATGCGCCCCAATACCCACGAGCTAGGCGGTTTTGTGCAGCAGTTGCGGCGGCCGGGGATTCTCGCCTTCTACTTCAGCGTGGCTTTGATGCAGCTGAGCAACGGGCCGTATTACACCTTCCTCAGCCTGCACCTGGAGGCACTGGGCTATTCGCGTGGTGTGATCGGCCAACTCTGGGCGCTCGGGGTGCTGGCGGAAATCGTGCTGTTTATGCTCATGGCCCGTTTGCTGGCGCGTTACTCACTGCGCACTGTGCTGCTGGCGAGTTTTTTGATTACCGCACTGCGCTGGCTGCTGCTCGGCAATTTGGCGGAATATGTGCCGGTGTTGCTGTTTGCCCAGTTGATGCACGCAGCCACCTTTGGCAGCTTCCATGCGGCGGCCATGCATTTTGTCCAGCGCAGCTTTGCTGACCGTCAGCAAGGCCAGGGCCAGGCGTTGTATGCGGCGCTGGCGGGCGTGGGCGGGGCCTTGGGTGCCTTGTATTCCGGTTACAGTTGGCACAGCCTCGGCGCGGCCTGGACTTTCGCCATCGCCAGTTTGATCGTGCTACTCGCGGCCATCATTACCGCGCGCTACCTGCACGATGAACCGCCGCTTAGATGACCCCGTTTGCTAATTGAGAGCCTTGATATGAGCAGCCTCACCGTTACCCACCAGTCCACGCCTGAGTACCCGGACAAGTTGCTCACACACAGCGAAGACATTGTCAGCACCTTGGCCCGCGTTGGTGTGCAATTCGCCCGGCACCCCGTTGCTCAGCCGGTTGTGGCGGGCACGCCGGGCGCTGAGGTGCTGGCTGCTTGCCAGGCGCAGGTCGAGCATTTGCTCAGCCATTGCGGCTTTGCCCATGCGGATGTGCTGAGCCTGTGTGATGAACGCGGCGAAGGCAGTGAACTGGCCACCACACTCGCTCAGCCGCGCCTGTGCGAGTCGGCCTCTGCGCTGTATGTGCTGGCGGGTCGTTGTTTGCTGGCGCTGCATGTTGGCGAATACGTTTACAGCCTGGTGTGCGAGAAAGGCGACCTGCTGCAATTACCGGCTGGCTGCGTGCATTGGCTGGATGTTGGCGAGCACCCTCGTGTGGCGCTGCTGCGCCTGTTTGCCAGCGCCCAACAGGCGGCTTTTTTGCCAGCTAACAGTGCCTGTGCTAGGGCGATGCCCGGTTTAGATGAGGGCTGAGTCGGGCTGCTTGCCTCACGCCTTGAACTCTGCACGCCCTATGCCCTCTTAGCTATGCGACTTTCTCGCACAGGAGCATGATCAGATGGGTTCATTTCTAAACGGATTATTAGGGCTGGTTATTTTGGCGCTGAACATCTGGGCCATTATCAGCATTATCAAAAGTGGTGCTGAAACCGGTATGAAGGTCTTGTGGGTGCTGCTGATTGTTCTGCTGCCGGTCATTGGCTTGGTTATTTGGGCGCTGTTGGGGCCGCGCGGTACGGTCAAGTTCTGATGCGTCGGTGCGCCTTGGTTTCGTGGCTGCTGCCGTTGGCGCTTTACAGCAGTGCAGGGCAGGCCAGTGACGAGCAGGCTTGGGCCGCGCTGCGTGAAGGTCGCGCCGTGCTGTTGATGCGTCATGCCATTGCCCCAGGCACGGGCGACCCGGCGAATTTCCAACTGGGCGACTGCAGCACTCAACGTAACCTTGATCAAGCGGGCCGTGAGCAGGCGCGGCGCTGGGGGGCTGTGCTTCGCGCTCAGCAAATTACCCCGCAGTTGCTCAGTAGCCGCTGGTGCCGGGCGCAAGACACCGCGCGGGAAATGGACTTGGGCAGCGTCCAGGCACTGCCAGCATTGGATTCATTCTTCCAAACCCCAACTGCCGCCCGCGAACAAACCGCGTTACTAGTTGCGCAAATCAACGCCTACGCGATGGGTGCGCCGCGAGTGATGGTCAGTCACCAAGTCAATATCACTGCGCTGACGGAGATTTTCCCGGCCTCGGGCGAGGGCTTGATACTCGCTTTGCCGCTGACTGTGCCCGCACAGGTGCTGGCGCGCGTTAAACCTTAGCCACCCGCTTATGCAGCTGATGCGACAGCTGTTCCAGTTGCTCACCCAGTTGCACCAATGACTCCTGTGCATGCAATAAATCGGCGCTGGCTGCACGTTGGCGCTCACTGGCCTCGCGCTGAGCGGCGCTGGTGTCGCGTACATGCAGTAATTGCTGATGGGCACTGGTCAAGGCCTTGCTGTGTTGCAAGATCGACTGCGAGAGGTTGTCGGTCAGGCTGGCATTGCTGCTCAGCGCCGTACTCACTTCGCTTACCTGCGCCGCGCCGGTGTCGATAATTTGTTGCGACTGGCCCAGCACGCTTTGCACCGTGGTGGCGGTTTCATTGCTGCGCTGCGATAGGTTGCGCACCTCGTCGGCGACCACGGCAAAGCCGCGACCATGCTCGCCTGCGCGCGCCGCCTCAATGGCGGCGTTAAGCGCCAGCAGGTTGGTTTGCTGAGCGATGGCGCTGATCATCTGCATGGATTCGGCAATGCGCTGATTGCTCTGCTGAATGGCCTGCATGCTGGTTTGCGCATCATGCATGCGCTCGGCGCAGGCGTTGACCTGGCCACTGCTGTGTTGTGTGTCCTGACTAAGTTGCTGCATGTGGCCGGTGCTGGAGGCCAGGCTGGCGAGAACATCGTGCAATGACAGATCGAGTTGCTGCATGGCGTCAGCTTGCTGTTGCACATCCCGGTCAATGCTCTGGCAGCGCTGGCGGATTCCGCCGAGCGTTTGTTGCAGTTGACCAGCCATTTGCAGCAGATCGCCGGCGGTGCTGCGCACTTCATCAACCATGCTGGCCAACTGCGTTTGATTCTGCGCGGCGCGCTGGCCAAATTCGCGTGATTCGCGCAGGGCTGTTTCCGCATCATTCAAAGCCTGGCTACGCAAGTTGGCGCTGTACCACTGCGCTAGCCACACGGTGAGCACTGGCAGGATAAAACCTGAGTAGAGGTTGACGGCTTCATCGCGCGGGCTGAGTTCAAACACCGGCAGACTAGCGCCTGTTCGTTCCAGGCGAATCAGCCAGAACACGAACAGTGCCTGCACCAGGCTCCAGAACATCGCACTGCGGGTGCCGGACAACAGGTAGGCGAAAACAATGATCACCGCTGGCCAATAAATATGCGCCGAGTTCAACCCGCCCAGTTGATAGATCAGCAACATCGAATAGCTGGCCATGCTCGCCAGCGCCATGTTGGCCGCCACGCTCAGGGGCAATACGGCGCTGCGCATGACTAGCAGCATCAGTGGCATTCCCAATACCAGCAGCAGCGAACCGTACATCAGCACGTCATTGCCCAAGCGGCCCCATTTGATGCAGCTGTACAGGCCGATGACGACACTGCAGATGGCGCTGAAGGCGAGGGTGCGGGCCAGCAGAATGCTGGTTTGATCGGTCAAATCATGTGGCAGGAACTGCCCAAGAAAACCCTGTCGCATGCTTGGCTCCTGATAACGGGATAGGTACGGTATCGGCGCAAATTTGCCATTACTTGAAGGATTATGGCAGCTAAATAACTGTTAACAGGACAAAAGCATAAAGGCGGCAGCGGCTTGAATCAGGCCATTAGCGATTGCTTAGGCGACGGTAATCCTGTGGCGTTTGACCTTTCCAGCGTTTAAAGGCGTGCAGGAAATTCGCCGCCTCACTGTAGCCCAGGCGTTCGGCGATCTGCGCCTGGCTCAGGGTGCTGTTGCTGAGCAACGCTTCGGCCAGGGTTTGGCGGACTTCTTCCTGTAACTGGCGAAAGCTGCTGCCTTGTTCCAGCAAACGACGGCGCAGGGTGCGGCTGCTGAGGTTAAGGGTCTTGGCCACCTGTTCCATGTCTGGCAAATAGCCCGGTTGGCGTAACAGAAGATCGCGCACCCGGCCGGCCAGGCCACTGCGCACGCGTCGTTTGGCCAACAGTGCCTGGCATTGCTCCTCACAGAGTTTGGCCATGGCTGGGTTGGCGCGTGGCAAGGGTGCATCCAGCAAGGTGCGGGCAAAGCTGATGCGGTTAGAGGTGCTGGCAAAGTGCGGCAGTACGCCAAATTGCTCAATAAACGGCCTTGGGTCTGCGGGTGCAGGCATGCGCAGGTGTACCTGACTCAGAGTGATGGCGCGGCTGGTCAACTCACGCTGAATGACCAGTACGGCAACGCTGTCACGCAGCACCAGAAAGTCACGCAGGGCGCTGGGCAGGTGTTCATCGGCAAAGTGCAGGTGGGCCTCTTCTTCGTCTTCGCTGAGGCTGATCTGGGTGAGGGCAAAGGTCAGGTCCAGATAGCGCAGCCCAAGTTCAGCAGCCTGACGAAAACTCTGGCTGCTGAGCATGGCATAACCCCAGATGCCATAGGTGGTGAGCTGATAACGCAAACCGGCTTGCAAGCCGAGATCGGTAATGTGCGCCAATGCCTGCGTGAGGTTGGCGACCATGCGCAGTTCCTGCTGCGGTTCGATTTCATGCTGCGTGTCAGCCAATTGCAGCGGCGTAAGCCCGCAGCCATCCAGGCAGGTGTGCAGGTCCAGGCCGTGCTCCAAGCCCAGCTGGGTGAGCAGTTGCAGGGTGGTGATGCTGCGTTTGGGGTGGCTGCAGAACATGCTTGTCCGAAATTCACAATAGGTTGGCCGACTATGCCATAACCCTGGCGCTCACTGCACACGTAGGATGCTGCCAGACGTTCAATTGGGGTTATAACAATGCACAACACAGCCCATCCATCCCAGACCTGCCAGGTGTTGATTATCGGCACAGGCTTCGGCGGCCTTGGCATGGCCATTCAATTGCTGAAAAGCGGCATCAGCGATTTTTTACTGCTGGAGAAGGCCGATGCCATTGGTGGCACCTGGCGTGACAACAGTTATCCGGGGGCGGCGTGTGATGTGCCTTCGCACCTGTATTCCTATTCGTTTGAGCCGAAAACCGACTGGAGCCGGCGGTTTGCGCCGCAAGCGGAAATCCACGCATACATGCAGCACTGCGTGGACAAGTACGGATTGGCCAAGCATGTGCGCCTGCGCAGTGAAGTCAGCGCCGCGGCGTTTGATGAGGCCGCCGGTGTATGGCAGGTGACGCTGACTACGGGCGAGCAATTGACCGCCCCGATATTGATCAGCGCCTGCGGCCAGCTCAATCAGCCGGCGTATCCGGCGTTGCCCGGCATTGCCGAGTTCCAGGGGCAAGCGTTTCACTCGGCGCGCTGGCGTCACGACATTGACCTGACCGGCAAACGGGTCGCCGTTATTGGTACCGGTGCGTCGGCCATCCAGTTTGTGCCGCAAATCCAGCTCAAGGTGGCGCAGTTAAGCTTGTTCCAGCGCTCACCGGCCTATGTGCTGCCCAAGCCGGATCGCCCCTACCGGGCGTGGGAGCTGGCGCTGATGCGGCGCATGCCGTGGCTGCAACGCCTCGATCGTGGCCTGCAGTACCTGTATCACGAAGTGCGTGGCTTAGCCTTTATCAGCATGCCTTGGCTGATGAAGCTGTTTCGTTTCAGCTTCGACCGGCATCTGAATCAACACATTCAGGACCCGCAACTGCGGGCGCAGTTGCAGCCCGATTACCCCATGGGCTGCAAACGGATTCTGATCAGCAACGACTACTACCCGGCGCTGGCTCAGGCCAATGTGAGCGTGATCGGCAGCGCTATTCGTCGTGTCAGTGCCGATGCGATTATCACCGCGGATGGCCGCGAGCATCCCTGCGATGTGCTGATTTACGGCACCGGTTTTGCCGCCACGGATTTTCTCGCGCCGATGCAGATTCGCGGGCTCGGCGGGCAGGAGTTGAACCAAGCCTGGCGCGATGGCGCAGAAGCCTACAAGGGCATCAGCGTCAACGGCTTCCCGAACCTGTTCATTTTGTACGGCCCCAATACCAACCTGGGACACAACTCGATCATCTACATGTTGGAAAGTCAGTTCCGCTATGTGCTCGGTTGCCTGGACCTGCTGCGTGCACAAAATGCACGCTACATGGATGTGAAAGCGCCGGTGCAGCAGGATTTTAATCAGCGTATTCAAGCGCGTTCGCACAACACCATCTGGGAGCAGGGTTGCACCAGTTGGTACAAAACCGCTTCTGGCAAAAGCACCAATAACTGGCCCGGTTACACCTTCACCTACCGCCTACAAACCCGCGCTCCGGAGCTCGCCGACTATGACTGCACCCGTTGAATTTACCCCGCCAGCCGCTGATCAAGCGTTGCTGCGCACGGTGTTACGTGCAGGGCTGCGGGTGTTGTTCCGTGGTTTGGTGCGCCCGCCCATGCCGATTGCCGGGCAGCGGGCGGTGCTGCGTGTGCTGACCACCATGGGCAAGTCGCCACGCGGCATTACCCGTAGCGCCAGTACCCTGGGCGGTCGGCCTTGTGAATGGCACAAGCCGGCCAACGCATGTGGCACGGTGATGCTCTATCTGCACGGTGGCGCTTACATTATCGGCGGGGCGAATACTCACCGGGCGTTGTGCGCGCATCTGGCCAAGCGCGGGCAGATGGACGTCTGCGCGCTGGACTACCGCCTGGCCCCGGAATACCCGTACCCGGCGGCGCGAGATGATGCCGTGGCAGCCATCGAGGCTTTGCTGGAAATGGGTTATGCACCTGAACAAATCGTCGTCGGCGGCGATTCGGCAGGCGGCAACCTAAGCCTGATCAGCAGTTTGCGTATGCGTGATTTAGGCCGACCGCAGCCTGCTGCGCTGGTGTGTTTCTCCCCGGTCACCGACTTTACCGGCGCACACCTGCACGAGCCACCGGCCGGTGATCCGTTGATCAATCGCGCCTGGGTCGAACAAGCGCTGTCGCTGTATTGCCCCCCCGGTTTGGCCCACGACGACTCTGGCTTGTCGCCCCAGTATGCTGACTTGCACGGGCTGCCACCGCTGCTGTTACAGGTGGGCGAAGACGAGATTTTACGCAACGACAGCCTGCGTTTTGCCGAGAAAGCCCAGGCCGCCGGGGTGGACGTTTGCCTGCAACGCTACCCGAACATGTGGCACGTGTTTCAAGCCTACGCTGGCACCTTGAAGGCGGCAGATTTTGCCATCGCCGAAGTGGTGACATTTCTGCGCCAGCGGGGGTGCTGATGAGCACCATCCTGATCACTGGAGCAGCCTCCGGAATTGGTGCCGCCACGGCGCGCTTGTTTCATCGTCAGGGCTGGCAGGTGGGGCTGCTGGACATCAACCCGCAGGCGCTGGCCGAGTTGGCCGCGGAGTTGGACGACGCCTGGCATGCGCCGCTGGATGTGACCGATGCGCTGGCGGCTGAGCGCGCCGTGAGAGAGTTCTGCAGCCAGCACCATGGGCAACTGCGCCTGTTGTTCAACAGTGCCGGGATTTTGCAGTGTGGTCATTTCGAAGAGATCGATTTGGCCGAACATGCGCGCATCCTGCAGATCAATGTGCAGGGGGTGCTCACCATGACCCACGTAGCCTTTCCCTATTTGCGTGCCACGGCCCATGCCCAGGTCATCAACATGGGTTCTGCCTCGGGGCTGTATGGCGTGCCGCACCTGGCCAGCTATTCAGCTTCGAAATTTGCCGTGCGCGGGTTGACCGAGGCGCTGGATCTGGAATGGGCCAAGCACGGCATTCGCGTGGCCGACCTGATGCCGCCGTTTGTCAGTACACCGATGCTCAACAATCAGCGGTTTCAAGCGCCGGTGTTGCGCCGTTTGGGCGTTAACCTGCAAGCCGAGGCGGTGGCGCAGGCGGCGTGGGCGCAGACCCAAAGCCGCGCGGTTCACCGACCAATCAGCCTGCAATTCAAGCTGCTGTACTGGTCGGGGCAAATCACCCCAGCCTGGATCACGCGGCGCATCATGGGCTGGTTAAGCCGCGATTAACGGCCTTGGATGTTAAACCGTGGGAGGGGCTTTAGCCGCGAAATATCTGTGCCTGGGCTGTGATTGGCCTGCCACGGATATTTCGCTGGGCAAACCACCTGCGATGGGACTAGTCTGCAATTAACGCTCCTGACGTGTTCGCTCTGAACATGCCTGCGTTGACCAGCCCTGATTTCAGGACTGGCTTATGACACATCAAGTGGCGTCATCGCTTGATTCTCGGGCGGCACAGCAATCGGTGCCGTAACACCGTCGAGGTTCTGACGGTCGCAATGGGAAAGCGTTTAACAGGTCGTATTCCGCTCTATCGACACCCGTTGATTTTTTAGCGTCCTGTCATTTAGTCCATCGCCTGAGGAGTCCACTTCATGAGCACAGCCTTGCACGATGATGTCAGTAATGGGGTTTTACGGCGGATGAAGGAGGGGGGCTTTGACTTCTCCAGTTTCCATCCCATCGAGTTCTACGCCCTTTTCCCCGATGAAGAACGGGCCAGAATGGCCACCCGTAAATTTCGTGGTGAATCCCTGCATGCCCTGGTGACCGAACGTGATGACGGCGTTTGGCACCTGCAAGTCAGTAAAGTGATGTTCGCCACCTACCGTGGCATTGATGATTTTGAGCATGACCTTGAATCGGTCGTCGCCCCCCTGGGCGGCAAACTGGACGGCTGGGGCGTTACCCAGGAAATCCGCCAACCCTGAGCTGGTGTAACGCTCTAAACAGGTTGTTATGTACAAACACCGGCCAGCCAAAAGCTGGCCGGTGTCGTTTCAGCCTCATTATTGTCTCAGGCCAATTGCTTCTCGACCCACGCCAGCTCTTTGCTGCAGACTTGGCCCATGAATGACATCCTGATTTTTACCCACATCGATTATTGTCCGCCGGCCCATTTGGGCACCGTGCTGGAACAGGCTGGACATGCGTTCAGCGTGCTGCGTGCTGATCTCGGCGAGTTGGACGGCATCGACCTCGACCGCCCTAAGGCCGTGGCCATCATGGGTGGACCGATGAGCGTGAATGACCCGTTGCCCTGGATTCAGACCGAAGTGGCGGCGTTGCAGCACCTGATTCGCCGCGATATTCCGTTGATTGGTCACTGCCTTGGCGGGCAACTGTTGGCCAAGGCGTTGGGGGCTGAGATTACCCGTTTGCCATACACCGAAAGTGGCTGGCAGCCCATGACGCGTCTTGATCAAGCCCAGCCAAGCCCCTGGTTGCAGCACCTGCCTGAACAGTTCCCGATCTTTCAGTGGCACGGCGACAGCTTTGCCATCCCCGAGGGCGCGCAGCCCCTGCTGAACAGCCCGTGGTGCAGCAATCAGGCGTTTGCCTGGGGCGATAAGGTGCTGGCGTTGCAAGGCCACCCGGAAATGGACGAAGCCTTGGTGCGTCAATGGCTGGATGATTGGCACCACCTGCTCGATCCCTCGCAGCCTAGTCAGCAAAGCCGGGCGCAGATGCTTGAAGATCTGCCTGCCAAAATCAGCGCCCTGAACCGGGTTGCCGAAGGCTTTTATCGGCGCTGGTTGCAATTGGCTGGATGCTGACGGCCTTACTCGATACATGGAACTGTTGCTGAACCGAGCAACGTCTGCGTGCGCAGGAATATGCCGCGTATCAGCCAATGCACCCTTTGTACAAACCCCTATGTAGGCGCTGAGCAGCGCCATAGAGCAGCCCCTATGGCGCGCGCTTTAAAATGGCGCGCCGCGCGACTTTGTGGTCACGAATATGCTCTGTGTTGGTGCGTGGCAGCTCTTTGCTATATCTAAGATATTGATTTAATTAGTTTTTACTGTGTGGCGCGAGCTTTGCAAAGCTGTCTCCATGTCCGGGTGACAAGGAGTACGGCATGGGCCGCACCTTTTATGATGAGATGTATGACGCGAGTGGCGCTGTCCGCCCGCACTATCAAACCTTTGCTCGCTGGTTAGCGGATACACCGGATGAACTGCTGGCCCAGCGTCGGCGTGAAGCCGATCTGCTGTTCCACCGCGCAGGTATCACCTTCACCCTGTATGGCGATGATCAGGGCACCGAGCGGCTGATTCCCTTCGACATTATCCCGCGCAGTATTCCCGCCAGCGAGTGGCGCATCGTTGAGCGTGGCTGCATCCAGCGGGTGCAAGCACTGAACATGTTTCTCGCCGACCTCTATCACGACCAACGCATCCTTAAAGCTGGGATTATCCCCGCCGAGCAGGTACTGGCCAACGAGGGTTACCAGATCGCCATGCAGGGCCTTGATCTGCACCGCGACCTCTATGCGCACATCGCAGGGGTTGATCTGGTGCGCGATGGCGATGGCAGCTATTACGTGCTCGAAGACAACCTGCGCACCCCAAGCGGTGTGAGCTACATGCTCGAAGACCGCAAAATGATGATGCGCCTGTTCCCCGAGTTGTTCGCAGCGCAGCGCGTGGCACCGATCGATCATTACCCGAACTTGCTGCTTGATACGTTGAAGTCCTCCAGCCCTTTGGATAACCCCAATGTGGTGGTGCTGACGCCGGGGCGTTTCAACAGCGCCTACTTCGAACACGCCTTCCTGGCCCGTGAAATGGGCGTGGAACTGGTCGAAGGCGCGGATTTGTTCGTGCGTGACGACAAGCTGTTTATGCGCACCACCGCTGGAGCTAAGCAGGTGGACGTGGTTTATCGCCGTCTCGACGATGCCTTCCTTGACCCGCTGGCGTTCAATCCCGATTCCATGCTCGGCGTGCCCGGTCTGTTGGCGTGTTACCGCAGCGGCAATGTGGTGCTGGCCAATGCCATCGGCACGGGTGTGGCGGACGACAAGTCGATCTACCCCTATGTCGATGACATGATTCGCTTCTACCTCAGCGAAGAGCCGGTGCTGAAAAACGTACCTACCTTCCAATGCCGCAAACCGGCCGAGTTGTCCCATGTGCTGGCCAATTTGGAACAGTTGGTGGTCAAGGAAACCCAAGGCTCCGGCGGCTACGGCATGTTGGTAGGGCCGGCCGCTACCAAGGCTGAAATCGAAGATTTCCGCGCCCGCCTGATCGCTAAACCTGAGGCTTATATCGCCCAGCCGACTTTATGCCTGTCGACCTGCCCGACCTTTGTCGAGCGTGGCATCGCCCCGCGTCATATCGATCTGCGGCCTTTTGTCTTGTCCGGCAAGGAAACCCGCATCGTCCCCGGCGGCCTGACCCGCGTGGCGCTGCGTGAGGGTTCGCTGGTTGTTAACTCGTCCCAGGGCGGCGGCACCAAGGACACCTGGGTGGTGGAGGACTAATCATGCTTTCAAGAACCGCTTCTGATCTGTATTGGATGTCGCGCTACCTGGAGCGCGCGGAAAATCTCGCGCGCATGCTCGATGTCAGCTACTCGCTGTCACTTATGCCGCAGGACGGGCAGGGTGATGGTCTGGAAGAACTGGCCATGCCGCTGCTGATTACCGGCACCCTCGACGACTACCTGGAACGTCACGGCCCGTTGCATGCCGAGCGTATGCTGCACTTCTTCGCCCTTGATGCGACTAACCCGGCCAGCATCTACTGCTGCCTGCAGGCGGCGCGCAGCAATGCGCACGCTGTGCGCGGGCGCATCACCGCCGACATGTGGGAAAACATCAACGCCACCTGGCTGGAGATTCGCGGCATTGCCGAACAAGGCTTGGGCCGTTATGGCATCAGCCGTTTTTGTGAATGGGTCAAGGAGCGCTCGCACCTGTTCCGTGGGGCCACCTTCGGCACCATCATGCGTGGCGACCCGTACCGCTTTATCCGCCTCGGCACCTTTATTGAGCGTGCCGACAACACCCTGCGCCTGCTGGACGCGCGCTACGAAATGCTCGGCGAAGACATCGACGAAATCGACGGTCGCCCGGCGCGCAGCTACTACCAATGGACCGCGCTGCTGCGGGCATTGTCCTCATTTGAAGCCTTTGCCGAGATTTACCGGGGCTCGCCCGGCACGCGCAAAGTCTCTGAATTGCTCTTGCTGCGCCCAGACGTACCGCGCTCGCTGCGTGCCTGCATGGATGAGTTGAGCCTGATGCTCGCCAGCCTGCCCGGCGACAACGGCCGCTCGGCCCAACGCCTGGCTGCCGAACTTGAAGCCCGCTTGCGCTACACCAGCATCAACGAAGTGCTCGACGAAGGCCTGCACGCCTGGCTTACCGATTTCATCCTGCTGGTCCGCCAATTGGGCCAAGCCATCCAAACGTCCTACCTGGAGGTCGCATGAGACTGTCAATCAGCCACGACACCACCTATCACTATGAAGATCAGGTGCGCACCAGCATCCAATACCTGCGCATGACCCCGCACGACAGCGAGCGTCAGCAGGTGCTTAGTTGGCAGCTGACCTTGCCGCGTCCGGTGCGCGCTCAACTCGATCCTTACGGCAACATTCTGCATGTGCTGACCATGGACGAGCCGCACGAGTCCATCGTTATTGGTGCCCGTGGCCAGGTCGAAATTGATGAGGCGCGCGAAGCCGAGCACGAAAGTCAGTCGGCGTTGCCGTTTCTGCGATTCACCCGTCTGACCGAAGCCGATGAAGCCCTGCGTGAATTTGCCAAACTGCAAAGCAAAAGCCGCCAAGACCGTACAGGCTTGATCGACCTGATGCATGCCCTGAACGCGCATATCAGCTATCAGCCGGGCAGCACAGCCGTGGAAACCAGTGCCAGCGAGGCCTTCGCTGGTGGTAAGGGTGTTTGCCAGGACCACGCTCACGCCTTTCTCGCCTGCGCCCGCAGCCTGGGGGTTCCGGCGCGCTATGTGTCGGGTTATCTGTTCACCGACAGCGAAGACCACCTGGCCAGCCACGCCTGGGCCGAAGCCTGGCTGGATAACGCCTGGTACAGCTTTGACGTGACCAACTGCCTGGCCAAACCGGAGCGCCATTTGAAGCTGGCCGTGGGGCTGGACTATCTAGATGCTTGCCCGGTACGCGGCATGCGCCGGGGCGGTGGCGTCGAGCAAATGCACGCGCAGGTCGAAGTGGCTCCGATGGTTCTAGTGCAACAGCAGTAGACAGCACTCTATGCCCCTTGCCCGCTGGAGGCAGGCATCCGCCGCTTGCGGGTAAGTGGTATCCAGCCGGTCTCACAAAGAAACTCCAGCATGTCAGACCGGTGCTAATGGCGGTTGCCGCTATTGGCTGGATTTGAAAGGGGGGGGCGAAACACCCATTGTGAATGTATATAGGGTGAGATCTCCCTTGCGGGTCCTGTGCTGGCATAGCGCCTGTAATCCGCAAAACGCTTATCAAATGATCAGCGCCAACCGACGAAAGCATAAACCTGGCAGCGGGCATCTCACGGCGACTGGCATAAGGTCGTGCGATATCAGCCGGAGTTGCGGAGGCTGATGGAGCGTTTGACCGTCTTTGCTCAGAGAGACCGCTGAACATTTGTAAATTCAGGGCATCGCCATTTTTGGACAACTGGTATTCGAGGGCGGGTGGTGTTCAAGAGCATTTCGACGGTTATCGGCCAATTTCTAGATGAACTCTGCGCTACGCGAATCACTTAGACGCTTCTTTTACGAGCAAAGCTGCAGGCGAAATCTACTCAGGATACGAGCGGTTTCTGGCTTTGTTCCACGTAGGCCCTGAGCCAGTGCAACACGTCTACTGCTTGCCAGCGGCCCGGATCAAACAGGGCGTAAGCCTGTCCTTGATAACCCACTACATCCAATTGCTTGTGGTAGCCAGCACGCTGAGCCAACGCTTCTATCTCGGCGAAGCAGGTATTGAAGTGCATCCGTGTGAAGGGGGTTTTGCTTTCCGCAACGATGCCTTCCAAGCGCAATTGCTCAACCATGGTGCGCACTTTTTCCAATGGCATGCGGTTGACCCTTTGTTTGAGCTGCAAAACATCGAGCATTCCAATACTCCTCATTAATGTCCTGATTAAGCCATTGGGCCAGCTTTAACCACTGGTCCGGAGGCGCGTCTAGGTAAGCTAAAAAATACTGTACAGATAAACAGTATTCTATGATAGTAGCGCTTAGACCTCGCCGACATTCACTCAAGGCTCCCCCCATTGTTTGGCGACAAACCACCCCATTGGCGGCTCTAAGAGGAGTACTTAGTAATGCAACAGATATTGATGACAGTCCTGATGTGCTTCTTCTTGGCCGGTTGTGCACAGCCACAGCTGGAGCAGCCTAAGGCCAACGGCACTTACCTGGTAATCGAGAACGATCAGGCCTGGGCTGTGCTGATTGATGACGGGAGACGGATCGAGCGCGAAGGGCGCGTTGTAGACGTGATTAAGCAGCCCAGCGTCCACTCCTCAGTGGCTTCTAGTTATGTAGTGGAATTGCCCGGCTGTGGGCGGGTTCAGTGGCTGAGTGAGCGCTCGGATGCGGCGGATGGCAGTACCAGCCGGATGTCGCTGCACAACAAAAGCGAAATGCTGGCAAGCCGCAGCTGCATGATTGCTGGAAGCATAAGCCGTGTATGGACGGTGCTGGATTATTCGGGTTGAGAGCCGAGTGGTCAGTCGCCGTGGCCATAAAGAATGGGCCAACGATTGCGGCCTGTAACCATTACTTTGCAGTGCGAATCTGTGCAGGAGCCAGCAAGCTGGCTCCAACCGGTAGTGACCCGATTACCAATAAAATCCAATAGCTCTTGCCGTTATGGATTTTCTTCTTTGGCTTGCTGAGCGGGTAAAAAACCATCCGTTCGCAGCATTGCCTTGATACCGCGAATGGCCTGACGTGTACGGTCCTGGTTTTCGATCAGGGCAAAGCGTACGTGGTCGTCGCCGTAGTCCCCGAAGCCGATACCGGGTGACACACACACCTTGGCTTCAAGCAGCAGCTTTTTAGCGAACTCCAACGAGCCAAGGTGCGCGTACTGCTCGGGGATTTTGGCCCAGATATACATCGAAGCCTTGGGGTTTTCGACCATCCAGCCAAGCTCATGCAGGCCTTTAACCAGCAGGTTGCGGCGCTGACGGTATTGTTCGGCGATATCGCGAACGCATTGCTGATCGCCCTCCAGTGCGGCAATTGCAGCCACCTGCAGCGGAGTAAACGTACCGTAGTCGTGATAGCTCTTGATCCGTGCAAGGGCGTTAACCAGCTCGGGATTGCCGACCATAAAGCCAATCCGCCAGCCTGCCATGTTGTAGCTTTTCGACAGCGTGAAGAACTCCACGGCAATGTCTTTGGCCCCAGGCACCTGCATGATCGACGGTGCTTTCCAGCCGTCATAAACAATATCGGCGTACGCCAAGTCGTGAATGACCAATACGTCATATTGCTTGGCCAGGGCGACGACCCGCTCGAAAAAGTCCAGCTCCACGCACTGCGCGGTGGGGTTGGAGGGAAAGCCCAAAATCATCATCTTCGGCTTGGGGATCGATTCGCGAATCGCTCGCTCCAGTTCGGCAAAGAAGTCCACGCCAGGAATCAGCGGCACCGAACGCACCTGGGCACCGGCAATCACTGCGCCATAGATGTGAATTGGGTAGCTAGGGTTGGGTACCAGTACGGTGTCGCCGTGATCCAGCGTGGCCAGCATCAAATGCGCCAGACCTTCCTTTGAGCCAATGGTGACAATGGCTTCGCTCTCCGGATCGATTTCAACGTCGTAGCGGTCTTTGTACCAGCGCGAAATGGCGCGGCGCAGGCGTGGAATGCCACGTGAAGTGGAATAACCGTGGGTGTCTTCGCGCTGGGCGACTTGTACCAGTTTTTCGACGATATGCGGAGGCGTAGGGCCATCCGGGTTGCCCATGCTGAAGTCGATGATGTCTTCGCCACGGCGACGCGCGGCCATCTTCAGTTCGGCGGTGATGTTGAATACATAGGGGGGTAGACGATCAATGCGCGCAAAACGGCGCTTGGCGTTCTCAGCCATGATTTCCTCGCGATACGTAAGCGCCCGGAACCGTCCGAGCGACGTTGGCCAGTGCGCTGGCCAGGCAGCGAAGATAAAGCCCTAAAGCGGGGCTGTCCAGCCAGTGGCGAGGGAAGTTGTCTGAGCAGCGAGCCAGAAAAGACCCCGCGCTGCGGGGTTTTTCATAGAGAGGGAGACTTAGCGTTCTAGCATTTGCTTGACTGAGCTTTGCGGAACTTGCTGTTTGCGACCCTCGCTGTCAGTGAATTCCAGCATGCCTGTTTCTTTATCCAGATGTGGTTTGCCATCACTGGTCAGCATTTGTCCATCGGTGGTGCTGATGATGTATTCGCTGCTGCAACCAGCTAAGGAAAACACGCAGAGTGCGGCAATAATCCAGTGCTTCATAAACATCTCCAAATGATGCTCGGGTGCGACATTACACCCCCCAATTTGAAGGTAGCTGCTGGAGCGTCACTATCAAGATTTCGCCCAAGAAAAAGCCCCGCACGAGGCGGGGCTTTTTCATTGCAGCAAGCGCTTAGACCTGAAGAGCAGGGATATTCGCGTTGGCAGCTGCTTCACGGAACTCTGCGATCTGGTCGAAACTCAGGTAGCGGTAAACGTCCGCTGCCATGGTGTCGATTTCCTTCGCATAGACCATGTATTCCTCAACAGTCGGCAGTTTACCGGTGATAGCGGCAACAGCCGCCAGCTCGGCCGAAGCCAGGTAAACGTTGGCACCATCGCCCAGACGGTTGGGGAAGTTACGGGTGGAGGTCGACACCACAGTGGAGTTCGCCTCAACGCGTGCCTGGTTACCCATGCACAGCGAGCAGCCCGGCATTTCCATGCGCGCGCCGGCTTTACCGTAGATGCCGTAATAGCCTTCTTCGGTCAGCTGATGCTGGTCCATCTTGGTCGGCGGCGACAGCCACAGACGAGTCGGCAGGTTGCCTTCGACTTTTTCCAGCAACTTACCGGCTGCGCGGAAGTGACCGATGTTAGTCATGCACGAACCGATAAACACTTCATCGATCTTCTCGCCTTGAACGGAGGACAGCAGACGGGCGTCGTCCGGATCGTTCGGTGCGCAGAGAACCGGCTCGTTGATGTCGGCCAGGTCAATTTCGATGATCTCAGCGTACTCAGCGTCTTTGTCAGCTTCCATCAGCTTCGGATCGGCCAGCCAGGCTTCCATCGCTTGGGCGCGACGTTCCATGGTGCGCGCATCGCCGTAGCCTTCGCTGATCATCCAGCGCAGCAGGGTGATGTTCGAACGCAGGTACTCGGCGATGGCTTTTTCCGGCAGCTTGATGGTGCAACCAGCAGCGGAGCGTTCGGCAGAGGCGTCGGACAGCTCGAAAGCTTGTTCAACGGTCAGCTCGTCCAGACCTTCGATCTCAAGGATGCGGCCAGAGAAGGCATTGATCTTGCCCTTCTTCTCAACGGTCAGCAGGCCTTTTTGGATGGCTACATAAGGGATGGCATGCACCAGGTCACGCAAGGTGATGCCTGGCTGCAGTTTGCCCTTGAAGCGCACCAGTACCGACTCCGGCATGTCCAGCGGCATTACGCCAGTGGCAGCGGCGAAGGCTACCAGGCCAGAACCTGCCGGGAACGAGATGCCGATCGGGAAGCGGGTGTGCGAGTCGCCACCGGTACCGACGGTGTCCGGCAGCAGCATGCGGTTCAACCAACTGTGGATGATGCCGTCGCCAGGACGCAGGGACACGCCGCCACGGGTGCGGATGAAATCCGGCAGGGTGTGGTGGGTGGTGACGTCGATTGGCTTCGGATAAGCCGCGGTGTGGCAGAACGACTGCATAACCAGGTCAGCGGAGAAGCCCAGGCAAGCCAGGTCTTTCAGCTCGTCGCGGGTCATCGGGCCAGTGGTGTCCTGGGAGCCGACGGTGGTCATCTTCGGTTCGCAGTAGGTGCCAGGGCGCACGCCTTTGCCTTCCGGCAGGCCACACGCCTTGCCGACCATCTTCTGCGCCAGGGTGAAACCCTTGGTGCTGGCGGCAGGTGGCTCGGGCAGCTTGAACAGGTCGGTTGGGCCTAGGCCCAGTTCGGCGCGCGCTTTATCAGTCAGACCGCGACCGATGATCAGCGGGATACGGCCGCCAGCGCGGACTTCGTCGAGCAGTACTGGGGTCTTCATTTCGAAGGTGGCCAGTACTTCGTCGGTGCCGTGCTTGCAGACTTTGCCAGCATGCGGGTACAGGTCGATCACGTCGCCCATGTGCATGTTGGAAACGTCGAATTCGATTGGCAGAGCGCCGGCATCTTCCATGGTGTTGTAGAAGATCGGAGCAATCTTGCTGCCGAAGCAGAAGCCGCCAGCGCGCTTGTTCGGCACGTTGGGGATGTCGTCGCCGAAGAACCACAGCACCGAGTTGGTGGCGGATTTACGCGAGGAGCCAGTACCGACTACGTCACCGACGTAGGCGATCGGGAAGCCTTGGCTGCGCATGGCTTCGATTTGTTTCATCGGGCCGGTAACGCCTTGCTCGTCCGGCACGATGCCGTCACGGGCCATTTTCAGCATGGCCAAGGCGTGCAACGGAATATCCGGGCGCGACCAAGCATCAGGTGCTGGGGAGAGGTCGTCGGTGTTGGTTTCGCCAGTGACCTTGAATACGCGCAGGCTGATTTTGTCGGCCAGGGTTGGGCGGTTCTTGAACCACTCGCCGTCAGCCCAAGACTGCAGTACGCCTTTGGCGTGAACGTTGCCGTTCTTGGCTTTTTCAGCGACGTCGTGGAAGGCGTCGAACATCAGCAGGGTGTGCTTCAGTTGCTCGGCAGTCACGGCAGCCAGTTCGCTGTCATCGAGCAGTGCAACCAGAGTGGCGATGTTGTAGCCACCTTGCATCGTGCCCAGCAGTTCAACAGCGTGTGTTTTGCTGATCAGCGGGGAAGTTGCTTCGCCTTTGGCGATGGCAGACAGGAAACCGGCTTTGACGTAAGCGGCTTCGTCTACGCCTGGCGGAACACGGTTGGTGATCAGATCAACAAGAAAAGCTTCTTCGCCAGCTGTGTTCGGCGTTCAGCGGCTGGGGCACGATACCCTGAGCGGCACGCTCTGCTACATGTTTGCGATAGGCTTCAAGCACAGTTATTACCCTCATCAGTGGTCCCAAAGGGTTGGCCGGGACGCGATCCAGAAAATAACGAACCAGGCGCTTCATGACGTTATGAGTCATTCAGCCGAGGTTACGCTGTTTTCTTGCAGAAGCTGTTTTCAAAGTTTTACGCCGGCAGGTCGGGTTTGATGAGGGCTGGTGCAGACGCTTGAAGGGGTGGCTCAAGGTCGGCACCAACATCGTACCTGCAGGATTGACTGTGCTCGTGACGCTTTGAAAACAGCTTCCAACGGACATTGCTGCCTTTAAAAGGCCGGTCGATTCTACTGGAAAGCTTTCATAAAGTTAAGCCAAAGGCCCCGCTTATCTGGGGGTGATCTCGCTTAGACAAAGGGCTAAGATGCCACCCCGTTCTGCCAGTAGTTCTGCTCATTGCTATGTCCAATCAGCGTATTAAAACTCCTTGTGTTGGCCTTTGCTCGACGGTTTACGGCGACTTGGTATGCCGTGGGTGCAAGCGCTTTCATCATGAAGTGATTCATTGGAATGGTTACAGCGAGGATGAAAAGTACGCCGTGTGGCGTCGTCTTGAAGTGCTATTGGTTCAGGTGATGGCTGGCAAAGTGGAAATCTTTGATGCTGAGCGCCTGCGTATGCAGCTTGAGCAACGCCAGATTCGCTATGTGCCCCAGCAATCGCCTTATTGTTGGGCCTATCAGCTGATTGCTCGAGGTGCACGAGTTATCAGCCAGTTGGATGCCTATGGCATGGCGCTGCTGCCAGAGTTTCGTGAGTGGGCGTTGCCGGATTTGCGTGATGCAATAGACCGCGAGTTTTTCTTGCTGTCTGAGGCACATTACGAGCGTTACATTGCTCCCGGCTTTCTGCACGATGGACTTGGTGATGCTAGCTAGTGCGCGTCACGTGTAAAAAAGCCGCCCGAGGGCGGCTTTTTTGTTTGGCTTGAATCAGTGTTGGGACACCAAGTCTTCAAGGTGAGCAATGATGTCATCCGGCTTGAGCACCAGAATGTCGCCCTCGACGGAGTCCAGAATCACCTCGGCCGTGTTGCCGATGAGTGCGCCTGATAGGCCCGTTCTGGCCACGGTGCCGATTACAGTTACACCCGCCTTCAATTCGCGCGCCTTGTGCGGAATCAGTGCGTCCGCCGGGCCTTCAACAATGTGCAAGTGTGCATCGCTGATGTCGTACTCGACCTGGAAGGCTTTGCACTGCTCGCGGTAGCGCGCTTGGATGGTTTCCTTGAGTTGGAACGTTGGGTCAGCGGCCGACAGCATGGGCGCTGGGTGTGCAGTAATGACATGCAGTTCGGCTTTAGCCAGCGTGGCGATGTCGTAACCGTGGCTGACAATGCTGGTGTGCAGCGTGCGGTGCTCACTATCGCCATTGCCTACGTCAACTGCAGCCAAAATCACGCTGCCAGCCCAAGGCTTGTCACTTTTCACCATCAGCACAGGCGCTGGGCAGTAGCGCAACAGTTTCCAATCATTGGGCGTCAGGATCGCCTTTTTCAGCGGGTTGTCCGGGAAGTGTTGTTTGATGACCAAGCCGCAGCCTTCGGCTTGCTGCACGTTGATGATGGTCTGGTGCTCGCTTTCTTCCCAAGCTTGTTGGCTGGAAATGCTAAACCCTTCACTGGTCAACAGGCCGGACAGGTCACGCAGGTAGCTGGTGTGATCACTTTTCTTGTCACATACCAGCAGGTGCAGGTGCGACTGGGTAACGCCGGCAATCAGTTTGGCTCGCTTTAAGGCCAAGTCTTCAGCGTGTTTAGGATCAATTACCACCAGAATGCTGCGTATAGCTTGCATGATCATCTCCATGTGCCGTGATTTGTAATGGTTGTCACTATAGATCGCGTTCGGTCGCGCGGTGTTTGATCGGTGTCAATCGAGTAGCCGATCGTGCGCTCATTCGTATAATGCTTGGCCGTTTAACGCGACACTTCAATCAGCCTATTTTTGTGAATTTATGTATCCGTCAACCTGTCCTGATCACTTTTCGCGCTGTTGTGTTCTAAATGGCTGCGTATTTTTGCTTGCGAGCCTACAACCATGAACCTTCCGGATATTCACGATTTTCTCGGTTGTCGCACGCCCGATGCTTGGATCACCGCCGCCCTGGCGGATCAGCAGACGATGCTGATTGATCACAAGAACTGCGAATTTAAAGCGGCCAGCACCGCACTGAGCCTAATGGCCAAATACAGTACGTACGTTGATCTGCTCAATGCCATGTCACGGCTGGCGCGTGAAGAGTTGGTGCACCACGAGCAGGTGTTACGCATCATGAAGCGTCGCAAGATTGGTCTGCGGCCTGTATCGGCGGCGCGTTATGCCTCTGGCCTGCGCAAGGTGGTGCGCACCCATGAGCCTTTTAAACTGGTGGACACCTTAGTGGTGGGCGCGTTCATTGAGGCACGCAGTTGTGAGCGTTTTGAAGCGCTGGTGCCACATCTTGATGAGGAACTGGGCAAGTTCTACTTCGGGCTGTTGAAAAGCGAGGCACGGCACTTTCAGAATTATCTGAAGCTGGCCTACCAATACGGTGATGCCCGTGATGTTGATCAGGCCATTGTGCGGGTGAGGGCGGCGGAGCAGGCGTTGATCGAATCGCCTGATACGGAGTTTCGTTTCCACAGCGGTGTGCCGCCGCTCTAAAAGCAAAAAGCGCCCAGTCGGGCGCTTTTTTGTAGGGCCGCGATGCTGGTTACTGCTGCACTTTCAAATCCAGGGAAAGGTCGCGCGCAGCCTTGGTGGCCAGTACCCCCATCAGCTGGCTAATTTCGTCCTGGCGGCTCGTGCCATCGCCGCTTGCGCCCATCATGACGCTCGGGACCGGCGCTTGGGCAGCGGCTTCGGCCCAGACCTTATTAATGGCGATCAGGGCATCGAGTTTCGGTTGCAACGCACCGTCGGCTTTGATGACCGCTTCACGGGCGTGGGCCTCTGCATCGGCGGTGATCTTCGTCGCGTCAGCGGTGATGGCGGCTTTATCACGCAGCAGTTCGGCGGTCTGTTTTTCGATCTCGGCCCGGCCTTTTTCTCGTTCCGCATTGATGATCGCCAGTTGCTTCTCGGTTTCGGCCTGGGTGGTGCGTTCGATCTGATCGCGCAAAGTTTCCTGGCGACGGGCTTCTACCTCTTTCTCGCCGCGTGCAGTGACCAGTAGTTTTTCTTCCTCTTCTTTCAGGCGGTTTTGCCGCGCAACAGCGAGTTCGGCCAGCGCTTGTTGCACCTTGACCATGCGCTGTTTGTATTGAGGGTTGGGGTCAACGTTGGTGATGCGTGCCTCAACCACTTCAACGCCGTACTTGCGAAACTGTTGCTGTTTACGCACCGGCAGGCCTTTGCTGTCCATCACCTTTTCGGTGACAAACTGGCTGGCGTTGTTGTCGCCAAAAGCACCTTGTTCAGTGCCGGCTTGCAGGATGGCCGTCTGAGTCGGCTGATGACCGCGCGGGCCGCGTACTTCCTTGCGCTTGATCAGGTACAGGCCGTCGTTGAGTTGGTTCTCGAACTCGGCGGCAAATTCGCTGCGCGCACCGGCATAGAAATCATCGGCACTCATCAATGAGGCGGTGGCCTGCAAGGTTTCCTTGATGGCTGGCACCAGGGCTGTGGTGATGAAGTTTTCCGGGTTGCGATATTCCTGCGCGATGATCAGAAATTGGTCGCCAGTGGGCAGGCGAAAGCGCGCTGAGGATTCAACTTTGGCGTCGACGTTGCCAAGAAACACAATAGGGAACGCTTCGATGGTGGCACCCAGCGAATCGTTATCACTGTTGTCATTGATGGCCAGTGCTTCAGTCAGGACGGATTGCACACTCAGGGCTTTTTTCCAGGCTGTAGCGCGGCCAAACCATTTGGTGGCATAGCCGACATCATCAACTACTTTTTCCTCGCCAAAGATGGTGCGCACGTGCGTGGCAAAACCAGCTTCGTTGTAGAAGAACACGCTGTTAAAGGTGACGAAGCTCAGCGCAATAACAGCGGCTGGGGCAAGCGCGTATTTGAAGATCTGTTCCTTGTTGATCAGCATGATCGTTCCCTGATGGTGTTTTCGAGGGCGCAGATGCTGATCAGAGATGCGCAGAGCGTCAAGACGCTACGAGCAGGATTGTGCGCGCCGCGTCAAAATTTATGACGTGAGCGCAAAAGGTTTTTGCAGCAGCCCGTCAGCATCAACTTGCAGTGCCCAGCCTTGCTTGTCCCAGTCGCCGAGCACAATACGTTGCGCCGCATGGCCGTTGACTAGTAATTGATGGGTCGCTGGTCGATGGGTGTGGCCGTGTATCAGCGTGAGCACGCCATGTTCGGCCATGATGCGTGGCACTTCATCCGGCGTAACATCAACGATCTCGCTGGCTTTCATCCGCGTTTGTGTGCGGCTTTCATTGCGCAGTTTGCGTGCCAGTTTTTGCCGGGTGCTGAGCGGCAAGTTGCGCAGGATAAACAGCGATAGCGGATTGCGTAGCCAGCGACGAAGTTTCATGTAACCCACATCTTGCGTGCACAAACTGTCGCCGTGCATCAGCAGCACGCGTTTGCCATTCAGTTCGATCACGCTTGGGTCGGACAGCAAGGTGCAGCCCGCTTCGCGGCAGAAGGCTTTGCCAATCAGAAAGTCACGATTGCCATGCATCAGGTAGATGCGCGTGCCGCGTTCGCTGAGTTGACGCAGCGCTTGGGCAATCGAGCGTTGAAAGGGGGTGATAGCGTCGTCGCCGATCCACACTTCAAAGAAATCACCCAAGATATACAGCGCTTGGGCCTGAACCGCGCGTGTTTCGAGGAAATGCAGAAACGCCCGGCTGATGTCCGGGCGCTCCTGTTCAAGATGTAGGTCGGAGATCAGTAAGATCACTCAACGATCTCGGCGCGCTCGATGATTACGTCTTCAACCGGTACATCCTGGTGGCCGGATTTGCTGGTGGTCGCAACGGCCTTGATGGCGTTGACCACGTCCATGCCTTCAACCACTTCACCGAATACCGCATAGCCCCAGCCTTGGACGGTCGGCGCGCTGTGGTTGAGGAAGCTGTTGTCGCCCACGTTGATAAAGAACTGCGCGGAGGCCGAATGCGGCTCCATGGTGCGGGCCATGGCCACAGTGCCGATTTTATTGGCTACGCCGTTGTTGGCTTCGTTCTTGATCGGTGCGCGGGTGGTTTTCTGCGTCATGCCGGGTTCGAAACCGCCACCTTGGATCATAAAGTTGCTGATCACGCGGTGGAAAACGGTGTTGTCGTAATGACCGTCTTTTACGTACTGCTTAAAGTTGGCCACGGTTTCCGGGGCTTTGTCTTCGAACAGGTTGAGGGTGATAACGCCGTGGTTGGTATGCAGCTTGATCATGGAGGTAATCGCTCTGTCGATAAATCCGTGAGCCGCCGAGTTCCAGCAAAGGGCTTTGAAGCGGCTCTTGGGCCTGTCAGGGGGTTGACAGCTTCGGCTATGATAAGCGCTTTGTATAAGCCGGCCTACCCTGAGAGCCTGACTACATCCTGCTTTGCGTTGGCTTAATGGCGTTGAAAACCACCTCGGAATGCTCATTTTCCTGAGTAAATCCAGTATCCATGGCTGTTTTCATGACCGTTTTGCCCTTAGATCGCAAGGTTGTATGCAGGCTTTGAATTGCGCCCCGCACTCGCCAAGGACCCCATGAGCAAGCCAGAAACTGTCGCCGCCGCTAACTTTCTTCGTTCCATCGTCCAGGCCGATCTGGATGCAGGCAAGCACACAAAAATCATCACCCGTTTTCCGCCGGAGCCCAATGGCTACCTGCACATCGGTCATGCCAAGTCGATCTGTCTGAATTTCGGCCTGGCTAAAGAGTTTGGTGGTGAGTGCAACCTGCGTTTCGACGACACCAACCCGGCTAAGGAAGACCAGGAATACATCGACGCAATCAAGAGCGATGTGCAGTGGCTGGGCTTTCAGTGGGCCGGCGAGGAGCGCTATGCCTCCAACTACTTTGATCAGTTGTATAGCTGGGCTGTTGAGCTGATCAAGGCGGGCAAGGCCTTTGTTTGCGACCTTAACGCCGAAGAAATGCGCGCCTATCGCGGCAACCTCACTGAGCCAGGCAAGAACAGCCCGTTCCGTGAGCGCAGCGTCGAGGAAAACCTTGATTTGTTCGCCCGCATGAAAGCCGGCGAATTCGCTGATGGCGTGCGTTCGCTGCGCGCGAAGATTGACATGGCCTCGCCGAACATCAACCTGCGCGACCCGATTCTGTACCGCATTCGCCATGCCCATCACCACCAGACCGGTGACAAGTGGTGCATTTATCCGAGCTATGACTTCACCCACGGTCAGTCCGATGCCATCGAAGGCATCACCCACTCGATCTGCACCTTGGAGTTCGAAGATCACCGTCCGCTGTACGAGTGGTTCTTGGCGCAATTGCCAGTGCCGGCGCAGCCGCGTCAGTACGAATTCGCCCGCCTTAACCTGAACTACACCATCACCAGCAAGCGCAAGCTCAAGCAGTTGGTTGACGAGAAGCACGTTAATGGTTGGGACGACCCGCGCATGTCGACTCTGTCGGGCTTTCGTCGTCGTGGTTATACCCCGGCCTCGATCCGCACCTTCTGCGACATGATCGGCGTCAACCGCGCCGGTGGTGTGGTGGATATTGGCATGCTTGAGTTTGCCATCCGCGAAGACCTAGACGCCAACGCTGCCCGCGCTATGTGCGTGCTCAAACCGCTGAAAGTGGTGATCACCAATTACCCGCAAGGTCAGGTCGAAAACCTGGAGTTGGCACGCCACCCGAAACAGGACATGGGCGTGCGGGTGTTGCCGTTTAGCCGCGAGATCTACATCGATGCCAGCGACTTCGAAGAGGTTCCGCCGGCCGGCTTCAAGCGTCTAATCCCCGGTGGCGAAGCGCGCCTGCGCGGCAGTTACGTGATTCGCGCCGATGAAGCGATCAAGGACGCTGCTGGCAATATCGTCGAGCTGCGCTGCACTTACGACGAGAACACCCTGGGCAAAAACCCTGAAGGCCGCAAAGTCAAAGGTGTGATTCACTGGGTGCCAGCGGCTGAAAGCGTCGAGTGCGAAGTGCGCTTGTACGACCGCCTGTTCCGCTCCGCCAACCCGGAGAAGGACGAAGACGGCGGCAGCTTCCTCGATAACATCAACCCTGAATCGCTGGTGGTGCTCAAGGGCTGTCGCGCTGAGCCATCGCTGGCCGAAGCGCTGCCTGAAGAACGTTTCCAGTTCGAGCGCGAAGGCTACTTCTGCGCCGATATCAAGGACAGCAAGCCGGGTTCGCTCGTCTTTAACCGGACTGTCACCCTGCGCGACTCCTGGGCCTAAGGCTCAGATGCTCTGATTAGAACCGGGTCGGTACGCTGGCCCGTTGTTTTTCAAGGAACTGCAATGCTCTCGATCTATAACACGCTGACCAAAAGCAAAGATGTTTTTAAACCGCTGGTGGGTAACCAGGTGCGCATGTATGTGTGCGGCATGACGGTTTATGACTTCTGTCACATCGGTCATGCGCGGGTGATGGTGGCGTTCGATGTGGTGACTCGCTGGCTGCGTCATCGCGGCTATGAAGTGACCTATGTGCGCAACATCACGGATATCGACGACAAGATCATCAAGCGTGCCAACGACAACGGCGAGCCGTTCGAAGCATTGGTCGAGCGCATGATTGCGGCCATGCACGAAGACGAAGCGCGCCTGAATGTCCTGCGGCCCGATCAGGAGCCGCGCGCCACTGATCATATCGCTGGCATGCACCAGATGATTCAAACCTTGATCGACAAGGGTTTTGCCTATGCGCCGGGTAATGGCGACGTGTATTACCGCGTCACCAAATTTGAGACCTACGGCAAGCTGTCGCGCCGCAAGATCGACGAGTTGAAGATCGGTGCGCGCATTGAGGTTGATGAAATCAAGGAAGATCCGCTGGACTTCGTCTTGTGGAAGGGCGTCAAGCCGGGCGAGCCGAGTTGGGAGTCGCCGTGGGGGGCGGGCCGTCCCGGCTGGCATATTGAGTGCTCGGTGATGTCGACCTGCTGCCTGGGCGAGACCTTCGATATTCATGGCGGCGGCCCGGATCTTGTGTTCCCGCACCACGAAAACGAGATCGCACAGAGCGAGGCGGCCACCGGCAAGCTTTACGCCAATGCCTGGATGCATGCCGGCGCGGTGCGTGTGGACGGCGAGAAAATGTCCAAGTCCTTGGGCAACTTCTTCACCATTCGTGAGGTGCTGGAGAAGTATCACCCAGAGGTGGTGCGTTACCTGCTGGTGTCCAGCCACTACCGCAGCCCGATCAACTACTCCGAAGACAGCCTGCGCGAAGCCAAGGGCGCTCTGGAGCGTTTCTACAACGCGCTCAAGGGGCTGCCCGCTGTTGCACCGGCTGGTGGCGAAGATTTTGTCGAGCGTTTTGCCGCGGCCATGGATGATGATTTCAACTCGCCGGAAGCGTGTGCTGTTTTGTTCGAACTGGCCCGCGATATCAATCGCTTGCGTGACAGCGATCTGCAGGCTGCTGCCGGCTTGGCTGCGCGCTTGAAGGAACTGGCTAAGGTGCTGGGTGTGTTGCAGCTTGAGCCTGAGGCTTTTCTGCAGGCAGGTGCGGCTGGCAAGGTCGATGCTGCGCAAGTGGAGGCGCTTATCGCCGCACGCCTGCAGGCACGCGCGGAGAAGAACTGGGGCGAGTCCGACCTTATCCGCGATCAGCTCACCGCTATGGGCGTGGTGCTGGAAGACGGTAAAGGTGGAACGTCCTGGCGTTTGGCGGACTAACTGCTCTTAATGGGCGCGTGGTTCGGTCGTCTGTTTAAGCTGGTAGCGGCATAAACCAATAAAAAATGCCCGCTTCGAGAGAGGCGGGCATTTTTATTTGTAGGCTTAACGATCGCTGCGCTTGCTTAGTCGTGTAGGTGCTCAGCTGCGTGCAGGGTGTTTTCCAGCAGGCATGCACGAGTCATCGGGCCTACGCCGCCCGGTACGGGTGTGATCCAGCCAGCACGGGGCAGGGCGGTCTCGTACACCACATCACCGATCAGCTTGCCGTCATCTTGGCGGTTAATCCCGACATCAATGACGATCGCCCCTTCTTTGATCCATTCGCCTTTGACCAGTCCTGTTTTGCCGGCGGCCACCACAACAATATCCGCTTGGCCGACATGCATGGGCAGGTCTTTGGTGAAGCGGTGGGTGACCGTGACCGTGCAGCCAGCCAGTAGCAGTTCCATAGCCATTGGGCGACCAACGATATTAGAGGCGCCAACCACCACAGCATGCATGCCATAAAGATCGGCGCCAGTGCTTTGCAGGAGCGTCATGATGCCTTTGGGAGTGCAGGGGCGCAGCAGTGGCATGCGCTGCGCCAGGCGGCCGATGTTGTAAGGATGAAAGCCGTCAACGTCCTTATCAGGGCGAATGCGTTCAAGTAGCAAGGATGCATCCAGGTGAGCGGGGAGCGGCAGTTGAACCAGAATGCCATCAATAGCGGGGTCTTCGTTCAGGCGGTCGATAAGGGCCATGAGTTCAGCCTGCTCGGTGTTTGCAGGCAAGTCATAGGCTTGCGACAGGAAGCCAACTTCTTCGCAATCCTTACGCTTGTGTGAAACGTAGACCTGAGACGCTGGATCGCTACCGACGAGGATTACGGCCAGTCCGGGTGCGCGCTGCCCTTGCTGGCGTCGTTCGGTGACACGTTGGGCGATCTGCTGGCGCAGGCTGGCGGCAATTGCTTTGCCATCGATCAGTTGTGCGGTCATTGCGCTTGGTTAACCATTTAAAGAAGGATGAAAAAAGGTCACCTATTCTCGCATGGGCTTGCTGTTGGGCAAAGGCGGCAGTCCGGCTTTTCGCGTAACTCCTTTAAATGGCTGATTTTTTTTAGCTTTTAGTGTTGACGAGTTTAAAGTGGCTCTATAACATTCGCCCCGCTTGTCGAGCACAGCCAGTCGCTGGGTAAGACGGCAAAGGTCGAAGCTGCAAAGTTTTTTCCGAAGCCGAAAGCTTTAAGTCTGCGCTAGCAGATGGATAAGTGCCCGTAGCTCAGCTGGATAGAGCATCCGCCTTCTAAGCGGATGGTCGCAGGTTCGAGTCCTGCCGGGTGCGCCATTTGGCGGTCTTGGCTCAAGTAAATGCAATATGGTGGGCGTAGCTCAGTTGGTAGAGCGCAGGATTGTGACTCCTGTTGTCGTGGGTTCGATCCCCATCGTCCACCCCATATTTAGAAATCGCCAGGTTAAAGCCTGGCGTTTTCGTATAAAGCTTTACCATGCGGACGTGGTGGAATTGGTAGACACACTGGATTTAGGTTCCAGCGCCGCAAGGCGTGAGAGTTCGAGTCTCTCCGTCCGCACCATCTTTATCTTTAACTCCCTCCCGTTTGCCGCCTGCATCTAGGGTGACTTCTTCAAATCGACCCTCTAGAATGCATGCCCTTGATTTGGGGTCGGCAAGCGGCCGGCTTTTGTCTGTGCAACGAGGATTATCCATGCAAGTTTCTGTTGAAAGCACTTCTGCTCTCGAGCGCCGTATGACCGTCGGCGTCTCTGTTGAGCGCATCGAGACTGAAGTCAACAAGCGTCTGCAGCAGACCGCCCGTCGTGCCAAAGTCCCTGGTTTCCGCCCTGGCAAAGTGCCTATGAGCGTAATCCGTCAGCGCTACGAAGACTCCGCGCGCCAAGAAGCCTTGGGCGACCTGATTCAGTCCACTTTCTACGAAGCTGTTGTTGAGCAAAAGCTCAATCCAGCCGGCGCTCCAGCTGTAGAGCCGAAGTCTTTCGAGAAAGGCAAGGATCTGGAATACGTCGCTACCTTTGAAGTCTTCCCTGAGTTCACGGTTGCCGGCTTGGAAGCTATCGCTGTTGAGCGTCTGCAGGCTGATGTGGCTGATGCGGATGTCGACAACATGCTGGATATCCTGCGCAAGCAAAATACCCGTTTTGAGACTGTTGAGCGCGCTGCCGAGAATGGCGATCAGCTTAATATCGATTTTGTTGGCAAAATTGACGGCGAAGCATTTGCCGGTGGTTCTGCCAAAGGCACTCAGTTGGTGCTGGGTTCCGGTCGTATGATCCCTGGCTTCGAAGATGCCTTGGTGGGTGTGAAAGCGGGTGAAGAGCGTGTCATCAACCCCGTTTTCCCTGCTGACTACCAGAACCTTGATCTGGCGGGTAAAGCAGCTGAGTTCACTGTTACCGTAAACAGCGTAGCTGCTCCTCAGTTGCCTGAATTGAACGATGAATTCTTCGCTCTGTTCGGTGTTAAAGAAGGCGGCCTTGAAGGCTTCCGTGCTGAAGTGCGTAAGAACATGGAGCGTGAGCTGCGTCAGGCGATCAAGTCCAAGATCAAGGCTCAGGTTATGGACGGTCTGTTGGTTGCCAATCCGATCGAAGTGCCAAAGGCACTGATCATCAACGAAGTGAATCGTCTGCGCGTGCAGGCTGTTCAGCAGTTTGGTGGCAACATTAAGCCTGACCAACTGCCAGCTGAGCTGTTCGAAGAGCAAGCCAAGCGCCGTGTCGTGCTGGGCTTGGTTGTAGCTGAAGTGGTTAAGCAGTTCGAACTGAAGCCAGATGATGCGCGCGTTCGCGAAATGATTCAGGAAATGGCTTCTGCTTACCAAGAGCCAGAGCAGGTTGTGGCTTGGTACTACAAAAATGACCAGCAAATGAACGAAGTACGTTCGGTTGTGCTGGAAGAACAAGTTGTAGATACTGTTTTGCAGAAGGCCAACGTGACTGATAAAACAGTCTCGTACGAAGAAGCTGTCAAGCCGGTAGAAGCTCCACAAGCCGCCTGATTTCTTTACCTCGTTCGAACACGACATAAGCCAGCCTTCGCGCTGGCTTATGCGTATTTGTGACATGACTATTTAGGGAGCGAGTGCACGCATGTCCCGCAATCCTTTTATGCATCAAATGTCTGACATCCAAGCCGCTGGCGGCTTGGTGCCCATGGTTGTCGAGCAGTCGGCTCGCGGTGAGCGCGCCTATGACATCTATTCGCGCCTGCTCAAGGAGCGAGTGATCTTTCTGGTCGGCCCTGTTGAAGACTACATGGCCAACCTGATCTGTGCGCAACTGCTGTTCCTTGAAGCGGAAAATCCGGACAAGGACATCCATCTTTACATCAACTCGCCAGGCGGCTCGGTAACGGCAGGTATGTCGATCTACGACACCATGCAGTTCATCAAGCCTAACGTGTCCACCACCTGTATTGGTCAGGCATGCAGCATGGGTGCATTCCTGCTGACCGCTGGTGCCGAGGGCAAGCGTTACTGCCTGCCGAATTCGCGCGTGATGATTCACCAGCCATTGGGCGGTTTCCAAGGCCAGGCATCTGACATCGAGATCCATGCCAAGGAAATCCTCTTTATCCGCGAGCGTCTAAACACGCTGATGGCCAAGCACAGCGGGCATACCTTGGAAGAGATCGAGCGCGATACTAACCGCGATAACTTCATGAGCGCCGAAGCTGCTCGTGATTACGGGTTGATCGACGCTGTGATTGAAAAGCGCCCCGCTTAATATAAGCAGCTCAAAATAGGCTAGGTCGGCGTTTCCGGCCTCCAGCGGGCTTGAAAAAGCCCGCATAAGCCTTCATCTTGTGTTGCAAGCCTATCGGATTTGGATCGAACGAATGACTGACACCCGCAACGGCGAGGACAACGGCAAGTTGCTTTATTGCTCCTTCTGCGGCAAAAGCCAGCATGAAGTGCGCAAATTAATTGCCGGCCCCTCTGTCTTCATCTGCGACGAGTGCGTAGACCTGTGTAACGACATCATCCGTGAGGAGGTGCAGGAAGCTCAGGCCGAAAGCAGCGCGCACAAATTACCTGCTCCCAAGGAAATTAGCGGCATTCTTGATCAATACGTCATTGGTCAGGAGCGCGCGAAGAAAATTTTGGCTGTAGCGGTCTATAACCACTACAAGCGCCTCAATCAGCGCGACAAGAAAGATGAGATTGAGTTGGGTAAGAGTAACATCCTGCTCATCGGCCCGACTGGCTCAGGTAAAACCCTGTTGGCTGAAACGTTGGCGCGCTTGCTCAACGTTCCCTTCACCATCGCTGACGCCACCACCCTGACCGAAGCAGGTTATGTGGGTGAAGATGTTGAAAACATCATTCAGAAGCTGCTACAGAAGTGCGACTACGATGTAGAAAAAGCCCAGATGGGTATTGTTTACATCGACGAAATCGACAAGATTTCGCGCAAGTCCGACAACCCATCGATTACCCGTGATGTATCGGGTGAGGGCGTGCAGCAGGCGTTGCTCAAACTGATTGAAGGGACCGTGGCGTCTGTTCCACCGCAAGGTGGTCGCAAGCATCCGCAGCAGGAATTTTTGCAGGTCGATACCCGCAATATCTTGTTTATTTGTGGTGGCGCTTTCTCAGGGTTAGAGAAGGTTATTCAGAGCCGCTCGACCAAAGGCGGAATCGGTTTCAATGCCGAGGTTCGCAGTAAGGAAGAGGGCAAGAAAGTTGGCGAGTCGTTGCGCGCTGTTGAGCCCGACGATTTGGTCAAGTTTGGCCTGATTCCTGAGTTTGTTGGCCGCTTGCCGGTTATCGCAACGCTGGATGAGCTCGATGAAGCGGCCTTGGTGCAAATTCTGACCGAGCCGAAGAATGCTCTGACCAAGCAATATGGCAAGCTGTTCGAGATGGAAGGTGTTGAGCTGGAATTCCGGCCTGATGCCCTGAAGTCGGTTGCCCATAAGGCGCTTGAGCGTAAAACCGGTGCTCGTGGCCTGCGTTCAATCCTTGAAGGTGTACTGCTCGATACTATGTACGAGATACCCTCGCAATCTGACGTCAGCAAGGTGGTTATCGATGAGAGTGTTATCGACGGCACCTCCAAGCCGTTGCTCATTTATGAGAATAAAGAGCTTCCAGCTAAGGCTGCGCCTGACGCGTAACAGCGCTGTAACATGTTGAAAGCAAGGGGCCTGCGGGCCCCTTTGCTTTTCCTACTGCAATGCTTGTTTTTTGTTGGTGCTGCCCCCATCTTAGTTTCAAGGGTTACCCATCAGTTTACGGCCGTAAGGCCGCTGTAGAGCCAAAAACATGAAGACAACCATCGAATTGCCTCTCCTGCCGTTGCGTGACGTTGTGGTCTATCCACACATGGTCATCCCATTGTTTGTCGGCCGTGAAAAGTCCATTGAGGCCCTAGAGGCCGCGATGACGGGCGAAAAGCAGATTTTGCTTCTGGCGCAGAAAAATCCTGCTGATGACGATCCCGATGAAGCCGGGCTTTATCGCGTAGGCACGGTTGCAACGGTATTGCAGCTTTTGAAATTGCCCGATGGCACAGTCAAGGTGCTGGTTGAGGGCGAGCAGCGCGGCGAAATTGAGCGCTTCATTGAAGCCGACGGCCATTGCCGAGCTGACGTGCAGTTGATTGATGAGGTGGATGTCGCCGAGCGCGAGTCCGAAGTGTTTACCCGTAGCCTGCTCAGCCAGTTTGAGCAGTATGTTCAGCTTGGGAAGAAGGTTCCTGCTGAGGTGCTGGCTTCGCTTAATGGCATTGATGAGCCGAGCCGCCTGGTCGATACCATGGCTGCGCACATGGTGTTGAAAATTGAGCAGAAGCAAGAAATTCTTGAAATTACCGATTTAGCAGCTCGTGTCGAACACGTGCTCGCCCTGCTGGATGCAGAAATTGACTTGCTGCAAGTTGAGAAGCGCATCCGTGGGCGGGTCAAGAAGCAAATGGAGCGCAGTCAGCGCGAGTACTACCTGAATGAGCAGATGAAGGCTATTCAGAAGGAACTCGGTGATGGCGAAGAAGGGCATAACGAACTTGATGAGCTGAAAAAGCGCATCGAAAACGCAGGTCTTTCCACTGAAGCACATACCAAGGCTAATGCTGAGTTGAACAAGCTCAAGCAGATGTCGCCCATGTCGGCCGAAGCGACCGTGGTGCGCTCATACATCGACTGGTTGGTTAATGTGCCGTGGAAGGCGCAGAGCAAAGTCCGCCTTGATCTGGCCCGCGCTGAAAGCATTTTGGATGCTGATCATTACGGTTTGGAGGAGGTCAAGGAGCGAATTCTTGAGTACCTCGCCGTGCAAAAGCGAGTGAAAAAGCTCAAGGGGCCTGTGTTGTGCTTGGTCGGTCCGCCGGGCGTAGGTAAGACGTCTCTGGCGGAGTCAATTGCATCGGCCACCAACCGCAAGTTCGTGCGCATGGCCTTGGGTGGTGTGCGTGATGAAGCCGAAATTCGCGGTCATCGCCGTACTTACATTGGCTCCATGCCGGGTCGTCTCATCCAGAAAATGACTAAGGTTGGGGTGCGTAATCCACTGTTCTTGCTCGACGAAATCGACAAAATGGGCCAGGACATGCGTGGTGATCCGGCCTCGGCGCTGCTCGAGGTGCTTGATCCCGAGCAGAACCACAATTTCAACGACCATTATCTGGAAGTCGATTACGACCTGTCTGACGTAATGTTCCTCTGTACCGCCAACTCGATGAACATTCCCGGCCCATTATTGGACCGTATGGAAGTGATTCGTTTGCCTGGCTACACCGAGGCCGAGAAGATCAATATTGCGATCAAGTACCTCGTGCCCAAGCAGGTCCAAGCCAACGGTTTGAAGAAAACCGAGCTGCTGTTTGACGAAGCTGCTATCCGCGACATTATCCGTTACTACACCCGTGAAGCGGGCGTGCGTGGTCTTGAGCGGCAGATTGCCAAGGTATGTCGTAAGGCTGTCAAAGAGCATGCCACCGAAAAACGCTTCCAAGTGAGCGTGAGTGCCGATTCTTTGGAACACTTTCTCGGTGTTCGCAAGCACCGTTACGGTCTGGCTGAGCAGCAAGATCAGATCGGTCAGGTTACCGGTCTTGCCTGGACCCAGGTCGGTGGTGAGTTATTGACCATCGAGGCAGTCGTTGTGCCGGGCAAAGGTCAGTTGATCAAAACCGGCTCGCTCGGCGATGTGATGGTCGAGTCGATCACTGCGGCGCAAACGGTGGTGCGTAGCCGCGCTAAGAGCCTAGGCGTGCCTGTGGACTTCTACGAGAAGCAGGACATCCATATCCATATGCCTGAGGGCGCAACACCCAAAGACGGCCCCAGCGCAGGCGTTGGTATGTGTACGGCGCTGGTTTCAGCCCTGACGCAGATACCGGTTCGCGCTGATGTTGCCATGACTGGTGAAATCACCCTACGTGGCCAGGTGCTTGCTATCGGTGGGTTGAAAGAAAAACTGCTGGCAGCTCACCGAGGCGGCATCAAGACGGTGATTATTCCGGAAGAGAATGTCCGCGATCTCAAAGAGATTCCGGAGAATATTAAGCAGGACCTGCAGATTAAACCGGTTAAATGGATTGACGAGGTCCTGCAAATTGCGCTGCAATACGCTCCGGAGCCCTTGCCTGATGCGGCTCCCATGGTTGCAAAGGATGAAAAGCGCGAGACTGATTCCAAGGAGCGAATTAGCACGCATTAGCCGGAGTGCTTCCTTGACACATTTTTGGAGCCCTTGTTATAAAGCGGCTCTTCGTGTCGGTAGGCTTTCCAGCACCCGCTTCGCTTACATTTAAAAGCAAGAAATAAACTAAACAGAAATTAAGGGGACTTAAGAGTGAACAAGTCGGAACTGATCGATGCCATCGCTGCATCTGCTGATATCCCAAAAGCTGTAGCTGGCCGCGCGCTGGACGCAGTTATTGAATCCGTTACTGGTGCTCTGAAGGCTGGTGACTCCGTGGTTCTGGTTGGCTTTGGCACCTTCGCTGTCAAAGAGCGTGCTGCACGCACTGGCCGTAACCCACAAACTGGTAACCCGATCAGCATCGCTGCTGCCAAGATTCCAGGTTTCAAAGCTGGCAAAGCCCTGAAAGACGCTGTCAACTAAGCTTCTTTTCGGTTTTGTTAGGCAGGCTGGTTGAATGACCAGTCTGAGGCGAGCGAGGTGTTTGATGTGTAAATTCATCTGTGTAATTCAAATGAGTTAACCGGCTCTACTCGCTCTGCCCACCACGAGAAGGCGCATCCACCGATGCGCCTTTCTTCTATCCGGATTTTACCCACACTGCGCGACTGCTTTTTTGTTCAGTCGTTCTGGGGGACGCATGCTGCAGAACATCAGGGACAATTCAAAAGGTTGGATTGCCAAAACCATTATCGGCATCATCATCGCCCTAATGGCGTTGACGGGTGTAGAAGCCATTTTTACCGGCACCAGCAACAGCCAAAACGCGGCCAAGGTTGATGGTGTTGAGATCACGTCCGTCGAGTTGAGTCAGGCGGTTGAGATGCAACGTCGGCAGCTTTTGCAGCAGTTGGGGCGTGATTTTGATGCGTCGCTGCTGGACGAGAAGCTGCTGCGTGAAGCGGCATTGAATAGCTTGATTGAACGCACGCTGCTGCTTAACGGTGCGCGTGACGCGAAGTTTGCTTTTTCTCAGCAATCGCTGGATCAGGTGATACTGAACACGCCAGAGTTTCTGGTTGATGGTCAATTTAATGCTGAGCGTTTTGATCAGGTGATCCGTCAGCTGGGTTTCAACCGTTTACAGTTCCGCGAAATGCTTGAGCAGGAAATGCTGATCGGCCAATTGCGTGCCGGTTTGGGCAACAGCGGTTTTGTGACGGATGCCGAGGTTCAGGCTTTTGCCGCCCTTGAGAAGCAGACCCGCGACTTTGCCACGCTGACGCTTAAAGCCGATTTGGATGCAGTTGCGCTCAGTGACGATGACATCAAGGCCTACTACGAGGCTCAGGCCAGCCAGTTCATGAGTCCTGAACAGGTTGTGCTGGAATACGTTGAGCTGAAGAAAGACGCCTTCTTTGACCAAGTTGAAGTCTCTGCCGAAGATCTGCAAAGCGCTTATGAAAACGAGATCGCCAATCTGGCAGAGCAACGCCGTGCCGCGCACATCCTCGTTGAAGTAAACGATGCGCTTAATGATGACCAAGCCCAAGCCAAGCTGATTGAGGTGCAGAAGCGCCTCGAGCAGGGTGATGATTTTGCCGCACTGGCCAAGGAGTTTTCGGACGATTCCGGCTCGGCAGTTGATGGTGGTGATCTGGGTTTTGCCGGCCCGGGCGTCTATGACCCTGCGTTTGAAGAGGCGTTGTATGCGTTGAGCGAGAACGCGGTCTCTGCACCGGTGCGCAGCGAGTTTGGTTGGCATTTGATCAAGCTGCTGGGTGTTCAGGCACCTGAAGTTCCGAGTTTTGCCAGCCTGGAAGAAAAACTTCAGCGTGATCTCAAAGCGCGTCAAGTTGAGCAGCGTTTTGTTGAAGTAGCCAAAGACCTCGAAGATTCAGCATTTGAAGCCTCGGATCTGGCTCAGCCAGCCCAAGAGTTAGGGCTAGAGGTTAAAACCACAGAAGCCTTTGGTCGTCAGGGTGGCAGCGAAGGTCTGACAGCAAATCGTCAGGTTATTCAGGCCGCGTTTAGTGATGAGGTTCTTGAGGACGGTAGCAACAGCAGCATCATCGAACTTGACCCGAACACTGTAGTGGTCGTGCGTGCCAAGGAGCACAACAAGCCAGAGCAACTGCCACTGGAGCAAGTGTCCGACAGTATCCGCACTCAGCTGACACAAGTTCGCGCCAGCGAAGCTGTAAAAGCCAAGGGTGAGTCGCAACTGAAAGCCTTGCGTGAAGGCACCACGCCCGTCACGCAGGCGGAAGCCGGCCAAGGCTGGAATGTCATTGAGGCTGCAACCCGCAGTCAGGAAGGGGTAGAGCCATCAGTGTTACAAGCCCTGTTCCGCATGCCCAAGCCCGATGCCGCTGATAAACCAACCTTCACAGGTGTGAGCCTGAGTAATGGTGATTTCGTCATCGTTCGCCTCAATGGTGTGAGCCAGCCAGAGCAAACACTGGCTGATGAAGAGAAGGCTATGTACGCGCGTTTCTTAGCGTCGCGTGCGGGTCAGCAAGACTTTGCTGCGTTCCGCAAGCAGTTGGAAGATAAAGCGGATATCGAGCGTTTCTAATCCGTCTCTAAGCCCGCTGCTTGCCTGAAGGGTCGGCTCGGGCCACAGCTGATGTGATGGTCAATAGGCAAACGCCCCGACAGGTTCGGGGCGTTTGCTTTTCGGCTATATGTACACCTTTAAAGCGCAGTGGCGACCTAGGGCTGGCATCGAATGCACAACTCTGCGTTGTGCCCATCCAATCAAGATGGGTTTAAGGCGGTATGGCATTGACCGATGAACGTAAGCGTCCAGCCAAGTCACCTTCCGAACTCCAGCATTAAGGGCGATGGTGTCCGCGTATTTTTAAGCGGACGCGATTGCCCTTATCGCCGGG